>ERZ1026844.91-NODE-91-length-72325-cov-13.407403_pt1 | contig 72325 bp, 67 predicted proteins | sample MGYA00380152_ERZ1026844 | MGnify/ENA primary metagenome ERZ1026844 (study PRJEB33269, sample SAMEA4719788) | human gut metagenome | biome: human-associated habitat; feature: organic feature; material: feces | place: Cameroon | collected 2013-10 ... | reverse complement strand
AGAGAGGTCTCGTGGGCTCGGAGATGTGTATAAGAGACAGCATCGGAACACCGGGCGGAGCAGAGCCCCGCCCCTGCAATCTTCCCCGCGAAAAGGTATCCCCTATCAAAATTTCGGCTGCACCTTCTATTGACGGCAGTCATTCTAAGGCAACCAGCTGCAAATCTGATACCCCCGTATCAGGCGGCGCGTACCAGAAACTCGTGAGGTGACTTCCGAGTGGAACGACACCTGAAACATTGTGAGTCGCTTGAATTCAGAGGCAGCACGCACCAAACGCGTCCAAGCACTCTTTTCTCCCCTATCTTTTCTCTCGCGAGAGAAAAGATAGGGCCGTCGGAGACAACCGGCAGCTGCAAATCTGCAGCAACCTCTCAGTCTCGGCTGCGCCGGGCCAGCTCCCCTGGAAGGGGAGCCAAGGGGGTCCGTACTGCCGGAGATACTCAGAATTAGGCAGCGGCCTCTCAGCCAGCACCCCTGAGAGGGGAGCCTTGGGTTTTGCTTGACTTTTCCGCCGGAGGTGGCTATGATGTTGGGTAATCCCAGTGAAATCATGGGGAATGAAGGGGTGGTTTGTATGATCCGGGAGGAGCGGCTTTTGGGGGCGTTCCGGGAGCTGGTTTCGATCGACAATCCGACGCTGCGTGAGCGCGGCGTGTGCGATCATCTGCTGCGGCGCTATGCCGCGCTCGGCATCCGGCTGCAGGAGGACGGGACCGGAGCCGCCATCGGCGGCAATGCCGGGAATCTCTATGCCTTTGTCCCCGGGGACGAGGCGCTTGCGCCGGTCCTGCTCTCGGCGCATACGGATGCCGTCTCGCCCGCCTGCGGCAAGCACGCCGTCTTCCATCCGGACGGCCGCATCACCTCCGACGGCACGACCGTGCTCGGCGCGGACGATCTGGCAGGCCAGTGCGCCATTCTCGAGGCCGTGACCTCCGTGCTTGAGGACGGCGCGCCGCACCGGCCGTTTGAGCTGCTGTTCGACGCCGCGGAGGAGAGCTACTGCACCGGCATCCAGCGGTTTGATTTTTCCCGCCTGCGCGCGAAGCTCGCCTACGTCTTCGACCTCAGCGGGCCGGTCGGCGGCGCGGCGTATCAGGCGCCGAGCATCCTCTCGTTTCGCGCCGTGTTTACCGGCCGGGCCGCGCACGCGGCCTTCTCGCCGGAGGAGGGGCGGCACGCCATCCGTGCCGCTGCGCAGGCCGCGGCGCAGATCCCCTGCGGCCGCGTGGGCGAGCTGACCGTCAACGTCGGCACGATCGCGGGCGGCACGGCGGACAACATCGTCCCGGTCCGCTGCACCGTGACCGGCGAGGTGCGCGGCTTCGACCACCCGCTCGCCCTGCAGAAGCTGGGCGAGATCGAAGCGGTCATGCAGCGCGCGGCCGCGGCGGAGGGCTGCACGGTGGAGTTTACGAGCGAGGTCTTCTGCCAGGCCTACCGGGTCGACCCGGCGGGCGAGGCGGCGCAGCTGTTTTTCGGTGCCTGCGCCCGCGCAGGGCTCGAACCCCGCATGACCGTGACCTACGGCGGCAGCGACAACAACCATTTCTGCCTGCATGGCCTGCAGGGGCTCGTCGTGGCCCCGGGCATGAACAGCTGCCACAGCTGCCAGGAATACACCAGCGTGGACGAACTCACCCGTGCGGCGAAGCTCGCCGAAGCACTGATCAGGGAGTGACGCACGATGAAGACCCCGCTGCATTATCAGATGACGGAATACGACTGCGGCCCCATCTCCATGATGAACGCGATCATTTTTCTCTTTGACCGCGAGCAGATCCCGCCAGACCTCATCCGCAATATCATGCTCTACTGTCTCGACGGCTACGGCGCGGAGGGTGCGCCCGGCCGCAGCGGCACGACCCGCGCGGCGATGATGTTCCTGAGCAATTTTCTCGGCAGCTTCGGCCGGACCGGGCAGCTCGATCTTTCCGCGCGGTATCTGTCCGGCAGCTGCGTGCGCGTGAGCCAGAACAGCGCCATCACCGACTGTCTGCGCCGCGGCGGCGCGGTGGTCGTGCGGCTGTATCTGCTCGACGACCCGCATTACATCCTCCTGACCGGCGTGCAGGGCGAGAAGCTCTGCGCCTTCGACCCGTACCTGCCCGAAGAACCGCTGCCGGAGAAGGACATCGTCATGACCGACGACCATCCCTACGCGTACAACCGCGTCATCCCCTTCTCCTACTTCAACCACACCGACCGCACCCAATACGCCCTCGGCGAGACCGCCCACCGCGAAGCCGTGCTCCTGTTCAACACGCACACGGAGCTGACGGAGGAACAGACCGTCGAATATGTGATCTGACTACATATGAAATACAGAAAAAGATCCGCACCTGGTCGAGGTGCGGATCTTTGTTGTCTTGCAAATTAGCCCTGTGCCTTCATGCGGGCGAAGCAATCGCTGCAGTAAACCGGGCGATCGGACTTCGGCTCGAACGGAACACGCGCTTCGCCGCCGCAGGCAGCGCAGGTAGCGGTGTAATACTCTCTCGGGCCACGGGTGGCGTTCTTGCGGGCGTCACGGCAGGCCTTGCAGCGCTGCGGCTCATTCTGGAAGCCACGCTCTGCGTAGAATTCCTGCTCACCGGCAGTGAAAACGAACTCTTTGCCACATTCTTTGCAGACCAACGTCTTGTCTTCGTACATTTCTGTTACCTCTCTTTTGCGATTAAAAAATGGATTTGCCCTGCAATTGCGGCTCGCGCTCGTATGCTATAGGGCTGTATATGCGATCAGGCTGCATGCCTGATTACGCCGGAAACGCGCCAGTCAATCTTGCCAGAGTCCATACACGAAGAGAGGGTGCAACGGAATGATGAAAGATCTGCGTGGCTCCATTGGGAATTTCTGAATACCCAACACTAGAGATTATATGCGATAAAGCTCCGGTTGTCAATAGTAAATAAAACTTATTTTATTTGTCCGTCGTTTTTTGTAGATTTTCGACGTGCTGCACCAGCCGGTCCGTCACGGCCTGCGCCTGCTGCTGCGTCCCGGCCTCGACCATGACGCGGATGAGCGGCTCCGTGCCCGACGGGCGGATGAGCACGCGGCCGTTTTCGCCGAGCTCCTCCTCCGCCGCGCGGATGGCAGACTGCAAGGAAGCGGACTGCATGATGGCGGTCTTCTGGTCGTTGGAGCTGACGTGGACGTTTTTGAGCAGCTGCGGATACTGCCGGACGGCGGATGCAAGCTCGCTCGCCTTCTTTTTGCTGTGCGAGAGGATGCTCAGCAGCTGCAGTGCGGCCAGCTGGCCGTCGCCGGTGGGCATATAGTCGAGGAAGATGATGTGGCCCGACTGCTCGCCGCCGAGGCGCATGCCCTCTTTCTGCATGAGCTCGAGCACGTTCCGGTCGCCGACGTTCGCGCACAGCAGCCGCAGTCCCCGCTCCTTGCAGAACCGGTGCAGCCCGATGTTGGACATGACCGTCGCCACAAAGCCGTCGCCCTGCAGCCGCCCCTTCTGCTCGAGGGATTCGGCGCAGATGGCCATCATCCGGTCGCCGTCGATGGGGTTTCCCTGCTCGTCGACCGTCAGGCAGCGGTCCGCGTCGCCGTCAAAAGCGATGCCAAGATCATACCCGCCGTCCTTCACCGCGGCGCACAGGGCCTCAAGATGCGTCGAGCCGCAGCCCTCGTTGATGTTGACGCCGTTCGGCTTGTCATTCAGATACTCCGCCTGCAGCGGAAACCTGCCGAACAGATACCGCGCCGTGGTCGAGGCCGCGCCGTTCGCGCAGTCGATGAGCACGCGCAGGGGCTCCAGATCCTCCACGGTGGAGGCCAGGTGGTCGAGATAATACTCCGCCGCGAAGCTGCCGGACATGACCTGGCCGATCTGGCCGTGCGTCTTGACGGGCAGCTCACCCTCGCGCAGGATCAGCTCCTCGATGCGCGCCTCGAGCGCGTCGCTGAGCTTGAAGCCCTCGGACGAGAACATCTTGATGCCGTTGTGCTCGTACGGATTGTGCGAGGCGGAGATGACCACGCCCGCGTCCGCGTGCAGATAGACCGTCAGATATGCGACCGCCGGCGTCGGGATGACGCCAAGCAAAATCGCGTTGCAGCCGCAGGCCGTCAGGCCCGCGACGAGCGCGCCTTCGAGCATGTCGGAGGAAATGCGCGTGTCCTTGCCGATGACGACGGTCGGCTTCGTGCCGGAATCGTCTGCGAGCGAGATGGCTGCCGCCTGCCCGACGCGGTAGGCGAGCTTCGCGTCCAGCGTCTCGTTGGCCACGCCGCGGATGCCGTCGGTCCCAAATAATTTACCCATATGTAAGAATGCTCCTCAAATGTTCAGAATGAAAGCTGTCCGCCCGCGTCCGGCACGGGCGCCGGCAGGTGCAGGTGCTCATAGGCCAGCGGCGTGACGCAGCGGCCGCGCGGCGTGCGCGTGAGAAAGCCGATCTGCAGCAGATACGGCTCATAGACGTCCTCGAGCGTGACGGCCTCCTCGCCGATGGTGGCGGCCAGAGTCTCGAGCCCCACGGGCCCTCCGCCGTAGCTGCGGATGATGGCCGTGAGCATCCGCCGGTCGATGGCGTCAAGCCCGAGCTTGTCGACCTCGAGCTTGCCGAGCGCATGGTCGGCCGCCTCGGTGGTGATGACGCCGTCATGGCAGACCTGCGCGAAGTCGCGCACCCGGCGCAAAAGCCTATTGGCGATACGCGGCGTGCCGCGCGAGCGCGACGCGATCTCCCGCGCGCCGGCGGGGTCGATCTCGATGCCGAGCAGGGCCGCCGAGCGCATGACGATGCGCTGCAGCTCCTCCGTGGTGTACAGCTCCAGCCGCAGCTGCACGCCGAAGCGGTCACGCAGCGGGCTCGAGAGCTGCCCGGCGCGCGTCGTCGCGCCGATGAGCGTGAATCTGGGCAGATCCAGCCGGATGGAGTTGGCCGAGGGGCCCTTGCCGACGATGATGTCGATGGCAAAGTCCTCCATGGCCGGATACAGGATCTCCTCCACCGCACGGTTGAGGCGGTGGATCTCGTCGATGAACAGGATGTCGCCCGGGGCGAGGTTCGTCAGCAGGGCGGCCAGATCCCCGGCCTTTTCGATGGCCGGGCCGGAGGTCACGCGGATGCCCGCGCCCATCTCGTTGGCGATGACGCCCGCGAGCGTCGTCTTGCCGAGGCCCGGCGGACCGTAGAGCAGCACGTGGTCGAGCGGCTCATTGCGCCGGCGCGCGGCCTCGATGTAGACGGACAGATTGCCCTTGGCCTTCTCCTGGCCGGTATAGTCGGCCAGCAGCTTCGGGCGCAGGCTGATCTCGCCCTCGTCCTGCGGCGTCAGGCTCGTGGCGACGATGGGCGCGTCGTATTGCTGTGAAAAATCCAGACTCATGTCCGCTTCTCCTTACTGCCGTGCGGCTGCGCGCAGCGCCTGGCGGATGATATCCTCGATGGACAGGTTCTCCACGTCGAGCCCCTTGAGCGCGGCGGCCGCCTCGGTCTGCGAATAGCCGAGGCCGACGAGCGCCGCGGTCGCCTCCGCCGTCTTGCTGCCGCGCACGGGCGTGCCGGAGGCGGCCATCTGCGCGGTGTTCAGCTCCAGCTGGCTCGCGCCGAGCTTGTCCTTGAGCTCGAGGATGATGCGCTGCGCAAGCTTTTTGCCCACGCCCTGCGCCATGGTGATGGTCTTGTCGTCCTGCGTCATGACGGCCAGCGTCAGCTGGTCCGGCGAGACGGCGGACAAGATGGCGAGTGCCGCCTTCGTCCCCACGCCCGTCACGCCGATCAGACGGCGGAAGCAGTCGAGCTCCTCGCGCGTGGAGAAGCCGTAGATGTCGAAGGCGTCCTCTTTGATGTTGCAGTAGGTAAAGAGCTTGGCCGGCTTGCCGTTTTGCAGCCGGGCGAGCGTATAGTTGCTTGTATGGCACGCATAGCCGACGCCGCCGCAGTCGATGACCGCGAGGTTCGCGTCGAGCAGCGCGACGGTCCCATTTAAATAGTAAAACATTGTTATCGTATCCCCTTCTGCGCCAGAAGCGAGGTCGATGAGCGCGCGTGGCACAGCGCGATGGCGATCGCGTCCGCCGCGTCGTCCGGCCGTGCGACCTTCTCCATGTGCAGAATGCGCCGGGTCATCTCCATGACCTGGTGCTTGTCCGCGCTGCCGTAGCCGACGACGGCCTGCTTGACCTGATTCGGCGTGTATTCGAACAGCGGCGTATGCGCCTTACAGATGGCGAGCAGAATGACGCCCCTGCCGTGGCTCACGCCGATGCCGGTCGTGACATTGTGGCCCCAGAACAGCTCCTCGACCGCCACCGCGTCGGGCCGGACCGTGTCCAGCAGCTCCGCCATGTCGTCGTAGAGCATCTCCAGCCGCTCCGGAAACGAGAGCGTCGTGGGCGTTGTGATCGTGCCGTAGTTGATGAGCTGCACCGAGGCGCGCTCCGCCTGTAAAATTCCGAACCCCGTCGTGGCGTAGCCGGGGTCGATCCCCAAAATGCGCATGCTCAGAACTTCCCGAAGATCTCCCAGTAGCACATGCCGAGAATGCCGAACACCACCACGGCGATCAGCACCCACGCCAGCACGATCTGGCTCTTTGGCCGGGGGGTATATTCGCCCCGCCGCTCTTTTTCGTTCCGCTGCCCGCTCTGGTATTCCAGCCGCTCGGAGCTGTAGTCGTTGTCCATGAGAGATCTCCTGTCTGGTTATTATTGAATGTTCCACGCCTATGTTTCCCGGCGAATCCAGCGAAGCGATTCGGCGGGAAAGAGGAAGAAACGGGCTCAGAGGAAAAGAGGCTCCGCGAACAGCGGGGACTCGTTCCGTCGAGGCCGGTTCTGACGTGCCTCCGGCGGCCCTATCTTTTCTCTCGCAAGAGAAAAGATAGGAAAGAAAAGAGTGCTTGGATGCGTTTGGTGCTTTCTGCATCTGATTTTAAGCGAGCCCCAATGTTTTGGGCGTCGTTCCACTCGATACTCACCTCACGGGCGTCTGACTACGCGCCGCCTGATACGGGGGCATCAGATTTGATACTAGTTGCCGTAGAACAACTGCCATCAATAGAAGGTGCAGTGGAAATCCAGATGGACATTCCCTTCTTGCGGGGCCGTTTGTAGGGGCGGGGCTCTGCTCCGCCCGAAACCTTCCTGTTTTTTGAGTATTATCAGCTATCTCGGGAATGATCCAGAAAAACCGCAGTCTCTGATTTCCGATAAGTGTCCTTCCCTTGACGCAACGTCTATTATAGCATACCCCGCCTCAAAAAAACAGCCTTATCTCAGCAGCACAGGATGACCGGGCAGCCTCGGCCGCCAAAGAGGCAGGACAAAAACTGCAGCGCCGCGCACAGGCCGCAGCAGGTCCGGTTCAGATCCATGCCTTCGAAGCCGAAACCCGTCTGCCGGTCATGATATGCCGTGCCGCTGCGGCCGATCTGCTCGCGCGCGGCGGCGTATTCCGCGTTGGTCGGGTCCATGGCGCACGCGCGCGTAATCTGCTCGTAGCCGAGCACGCGGTTGCCGAGATTCGTGTTGGCGACGGCGGCAAAATAATACCACTGCGCCGTGCGCTGCGCCTCGGGCACCGTCTGCAGCTCGCGCAGCGCCCGCTCGTATTCCTGCACGAAGATGTACCGCCGGGCCGCCTCCATCGGGTCGGTCTGCGCCCAGCTCTGCTGATAGCCCTGCCGGTACCAGCCGGCAAAGGGATCGTCCTGATACTGCCGCTGCTGCGTGTTCGTGCGCGGCTGCGGATTTTTGATCTGGTCGTAGGCGGCGTTGATCTTGTTCATCATCTCTGCCGCGTGCGCGTCGCCCGGGTTCATGTCCGGGTGATATTTTTTTGCCAGCGCCCGGTAGGCGCGCTTGACCTCCTCGTCGCTCGCGTCCGGCGTCAGCCCCAGAACGCTGTAGGGATCGTCGATCATGCCTGTTCCTCCTGCTGCGGCCGAAACGCCGCTTCAAACCGTGTCCAGACGCCGGAATAGAGAATGTTCTGCAGCAGCTCCACGTCCTGCACGATGGGCAGCCGCTCGAATTCCTCCGCTGCGTCGCCCGCCAGCAGCCGCAGCTGCGGGGCAAACTCCGCCCCGCTCCCGATACCGAGCAGCAGCAGCGGGTTATACTGCCCTTTCTTCCTATCCGCCTGCAGGTCGCAGGCGGCGTCCATAAAATAGATCAGCTTGCCGAGACTGCGCGCAAAGCGCCGCAGCCCGTCGGTCCACCGGTCGTCCCGCACCGTAAACAGCTCCGCCATCAGGTCCCCGAAGGCGTTGGCCGGGGTCTCGGAATAGCCCGTCCGGTCCGCTTCCGCCTGCGCGATCTGCCCGAGCGCGCGGCGGATGGCCGCCGCCTTCTCCGGGTACCGCGCCGCGGCCTTCTTCGCGCCCGGCGCGAGCAGCGCCCCGGCTGCGGCGGCGGAGAGCTTTTTCTCGTCCGCCCAGTCGTCCCGGCAGTTTTCCCAGGCGAGCAGGCAGTTCATGGCCGCCGCGTAGGCGGTGAATTCCGAGCTCGCCCACCGCTGCGCCCGGACCGGGTGGCGCAGGCAGCGCGCAGCGCCGCTTCTCTCCTCCGGCTCATAGAGCGCGGCGAGCAGCAGCGTCAGAAACGTCATATCGTAGGTCAGCGCCAGCGCCCCGGCCGCGCCGTAATCCGCATACAGCGCGCGGCACAGGCCGCAGTAGACGCTGTGGTAGCGCAGGCGCTGCGCCTCTGTCAGCCGGCCGAGGTCGGCGATCACGTATCCGAACATGCACATCTCTCCTCCGGCTCCGGCCGGTCAAACAGCAGATGGTTCAAAAGCGCTCCGTAAAACAAAATCGAAAGGCAGGCATACAGCCACAAAAGCATCAGAAGCAGCACGGAAAGACTGCCGTAGAGCGCCGAAGCCCGGGCGATATGATTGACATACCACGAATAGAGCTCCGAAAAGATCACCCACGCGCAGGCCGCTCCGGCCGCTCCGGGCAGCACGTGCACGAACCGCTGCCGCTTATCCGGCAGGGCCAGAAAAATGCCCGTGAACAGCGCCGTCAGCAACACCAGCGACACCAGATGCAGATGCCGCAGCACAGGCTCGAGCACCGCCGCGAGGGAAAAGCCGCGCCCCGTCAGAAACCGCAGCAGCGCCTGCCCGCCGACATAGAGCCCCAGCGTCAGCAGCAGCGCCAGCAGCATCCCGACCGTATAAAGCACGCACAAAAGCCGCCTTTGCACATAGCCGCGCGTCTCGCGCACCTCCGCCACGGCGTCAAGTCCGTAGAGCAAACTCAGCATCCCCTTCGACGCCGACCAGAGCGTCAGCACGGCGCTGGCCGATATGATCGCCGCGGAGCTCGAGGCGTAGAGCGTGCGCACGAAAAATTCCAGCGCCCGCAGCGTCCAATCCGGCGCGAATTCCTCGCAGAACGCGAGCAGATGATCGAGCGTGAGCGGCGTGTAGGGCAGCAGGGACAAAAGCAGGCTCACCACCGGGAACACCGACAGCAGCAGGAAAAACGACGCGTTGCCCGCGTAGACCGGGATCTGCATGGCCGCGACGCGCCGGGCCAGCGGCCCGATCCGTTTTCCAAACTGCATACACAGCCCTCCTATGCCCGAAAGTTTTCGACAAAAAATTCCCCGTCCCACGATTTTTCTCCAAAACCGGAGATTTTGCCGCCCGGAGCTTCCAAAAACGCCGGCGGCTTTGTCGAATCGCGCGAAATTTTCCTGTTTTCGAATCCCGGCCGGTATGATTCAATAGTTCTGGGAGGGAAAATGCTATGAGAAATAAAAGTCTGATCCACACCAAAGATGTCAAGACCCAGGAGGGCACGCCGCTGCACCTGGAATACTATCTGCTCAACGACAGTCTGCTTGACGGCTGCGCCGAATGCTACGGCGTGGAGATCCTCGCGCAGACCGGCGAGGCGCAGTGCTACGCCGGCATCCCGCGCATCACCATGCGCGGCACCCGGATCTTCACGCTCATCGACCAGCTCGCCTACTTCGCCGTCACGCCGGACTCGCTGCAGGATGTCCTGCAGGACTGGCTTTGACAGCCGCACGCCGCCGTTTACAAAATAGGTAGACAAGCCCGCTCTTTTTTGCTACAATCATAACAGAAAATGGACAAATACGCAAGAGGAGAGGAGTTTTCACCATGAAGTGCCCGTATTGCGGCTATCAGGAAAGCAAGGTCGTGGATTCCCGCCACTCTGACGACGGGCTGAGCATCCGCCGCCGCCGGGAATGCCTGCAGTGTCAGAAGCGGTTCACCACCTACGAGACGGTCGAGAGTCTGCCCATCGTCGTCATCAAGCGCGACAGCAGCCGCCAGCAGTTCGACCGCAACAAGATCCTCAACGGCATGCTCCGCGCATGCGAAAAACGCCCGGTCCCGCTGGCCGAGCTTGAGCGCGCCACCGATGAGATCGAACAGGCCATCCAGAATTCGCTCGACCGCGAGATCTCCACAGAGAAGATCGGCGAGCTCGTCATGGAGCGCCTGAAGCCGCTCGACGAAGTCGCCTATGTCCGCTTTGCCTCTGTCTACCGGCAGTTCAAGGACATCGACAGCTTCATGCGCGAGCTCAACAAGATCCTGGAAGAACGCTGACCCCGCCACCCCGCGTGCCCCGCACGCGGGGTGGTTTTTTGCGCTCTGAAAAGGCTCCCCTTTCAGGGGAGCTGTCACCGAAGGTGACTAAGAGGTTGTCGCAGATTTGCGACTGCCGGTTGTCTCCGACGGCCCTATCTTTTCCCTTGCGCGGGAAAAGATAGGGGAGAAAAGGGCGCTGGGGGACGCGTTTGGTACCTTCTGCCTCTGATTTTAGGCGGGAATCTAGTTTTTAGATGTCGTTCCACACGAGACTCACCTTACGGGCGTCTCGCTACGAGCCGCCTGATACGGAGGTATCGGGTTTGCAGCTAGTTGCCGTAGAACGATTGCTGTCAATAGAAGGTGCAGCTGAAATTCTGATGGGTGTTGCCTTCTTGCGGGGGACCCTGTAGGGGCGGGGCTCTGCTCCGCCCGTTCTTCCGACGAGATCGGCACCCGCGGGCGGAGCAGGGCCCCGCCCCTACAGAGCGCACCCAAAGGCTCCCCTTCCAGGGGAGCTGGCGCCGAAGGCGACTGAGAGATTGTCTCTTCCCGGTACGACCTCTCCGTCTCGGCTTCGCCGAGCCACCTCCCCTGAGAGGGGAGGCTTGGGAACTGCACATTCCCATGGGCTTCCCCTATGAGAGGAAGGTTTTTTCACATCACATTTTCCACCGTCGGCAGTTCCATGCGGCGGATGTGTTCGAGGCGGGCGGTGAGTTCGTGGCAGGCGGCGAGGTAGTCGTCGAGGTCTTCGAGGCGGATGAACTGCTCGAGCTGCGCGAACAGCGCGATGACCTCGTCGACCTCCTCGTGGTGCAGAAAGATCCCGAGGACCCGCTCGCGTCCCTCCCAGACCTGCTTCGCCTGCCGCAAGGACGCGGCCGCGCCGGTATAGTCCTCCGTCTCCGCCTGACGGATGGAGCGCTCGAGCAGCTCGTTCGTCCGCGCGCCGGACGCGCGCACGTAAAAAAGGGAAAACAGCCCCACCGCAAGGCAGAGCGCAAACACCACACAGGCGATCAGAACATGCTTCATGCCGGATCCTCCTGCATGGCCGCGAAATAGAGCTTGCCGCCCGGTTCGCTCGTGAGCAGGTACACGTCCTGCATGCGGCAGTTGTAGCTCTGCAGGATCCCCTGCACCCATGCCTCGTCCTTGCCGAGCAGGGGCAGGTTCTGCTTCTGCAGCCGCCCGGAGGCGATCACCGTCACCGGCAGCTTCCGCGCGCTGGCCTGCACGCCCGCGTCCTTGGCGGACGCGGGCTCGTATTTCGGATACAGAAACGTCGAGATCGCGCCGCTCGTCTCCAGAATGGCGTACTGCACCTGCGCGAGGTCCGTCACGCCCTGGATGCGCAGGTACTCCGAAAGCTCGTCGGTATTGACGCGCGTTTTTTTGAGATTCTGCTGCAGCAGCCGCCCGTTTTCGATCAGAATGACCGGCTTGCCGCACAAAAACCGCCGCACGCCCACGCTCCGGTATGTCAGCACGGACAAGACCAGCTCCACGCTCAGAACGACCAAAATCGGCAGCAGCCCCGCCAGCAGCGGCGTGCCCGTCTCCTGCATCGGCACGGCGGCGAGGTTGGCGATCAGCATCGTCACGACGAATTCCATCGGCTCCATCTCGCCCAGCTGCCGCTTGCCCATGAGCCGCACGACCAAGATCAGCGCCAGATACAAGATCACGGCGCGAATGAGTGAAATCAGCATAGAAAAACCCTCCCTGCCCAGCATTCCCGCAAGGCAGAGAGGATATACCGTCTTCCTTTTTGTTCGTTTTATTGCTCGAGATACTTTTCGCAGACCATTCTCGCTTCCCGTGCGGTCGCTTCCTCGTCGATGCGGGCGAGGCGGCCTTCGCGGACGGTGATCCGGCCGTTCACGACGGTGTAGTCGACCGGGCCGCGGACGCCGACCGTGGCCAGCACGGCCTTCGGGTCATAGCACGCGCCGACGAGCTCGAGCCGGCGGCTGTCGATCAGAAACAGATCGCAGCACCTGCCCACGCTGAGACTGCCGATGTCATCGCGGCCGAGCAGCCGCGCGCTGCCGCGCGTGGCGATCTTGAGGAAGTCATAGCCGGACGGCGCTTCGCGGCTGGAGTTCAGCCGGTGGAGCAAAAAGGCCGTGCGCAGCTCCTCCATGAGGCTCGAGCCGTCGTTCGAGGCCGAGCCGTCGACGCCGAGGCCGACGGGCACGCCGAGCTTCAGCATGTCCGGGATGCGCGCGATGCCGGAGGCGAGCTTCATATTCGACGCCGGGCAGTGGCACACGCCGGTGCCGGTCTCGGCCAGAAGCTTCAGCTCATCGTCATTGAAATGGATGCCGTGCGCGTACCACACGTCGGGCCCGACCCAGCCGAGCGTCTGCATGAACGCCAGCGGGCGCATGCCCTCGCGCGCGAGCATGTAGTTTTCCTCGTCCTTCGTCTCGCACAGATGGGTGTGCAGGCGGACGTGGTACTGCCGGGCGAGGATCGCGCTCTGCCGCAGCAGCTCCGCGGAGACCGAGAACGGCGAGCAGGGCGCGAGCGCGAGCTGCCGCATGGAGCCGAAGGAGGGATCGTGATAGGTCTCGATGAGGCGGGCGGAATCCTTCATAATTTCATCCACCGTCTGCACCACGGAATCGGGCGGCAGACCGCCGTCCTTGACCGACAGGTCCATCGACCCGCGCGAGCAGTGCATCCGGATGCCAAGCTCCGAAGCCGCTTCAAACTGCGTGCCGATCAGATCGCCCGCGCCCGCGGGGAAGACGTAGTGATGGTCAAAGCAGGTCGTGCAGCCGTGCTTCATGAGTTCGCCCATGCCCGTCAGGCTCGACAGGCGCACGACGTCGGTGTCGAGGTTTTTCCAGATCTCATAGAGCGTCTTCAGCCAGTCGAACAGCTCCATATTCTGCACCTGCGGCAGATTGCGGGAGAACTGCTGGTAGAGATGATGGTGCGTGTTGATCAGCCCCGGATAGCAGAGCATATGGCCCGCGTCCACTACCTCCTCCGCGGGCTTTTCCAGCTTCGGGCCGATGGCGCGGATCACGCCGTCCTCGGCGTAGAGGTCGACGTTTTCGTAGACCGTATCGCCCTCATCGCAGGAGACGAGCTTCGAGATGTTGCGGATCAAAAGACGCTGCATGGCAAATCCCATCCTTTTTTCAGATAGTCCTATTTTACCACGCGGCCGCGAAAAATCAACCTTTTATGCGATAGCGCTTGCGGGCCGCGGGCGGATATGATAGAATCGATGCAAGGTAAATGACATTTACGGAGGCGTACTATGACGCTCGGACAGAAGCTCAAAAAGGCCCGGCTCGACCGCGGGCTGACTCAGTCGCAGGTCGTGGGCGACCGCATCACGCGCAATATGCTCTCGCAGCTGGAAAACGACCTGGCCTCGCCGTCGGTCGGGACGCTGGAATATCTGGCGTCGGTCCTCGGCGTCCAGGCCGCGTGGCTGCTCGCGGATGAGAAGGAAGAGGAAGCCGCCGGACGCACCGAGCGGCTGCGCGCGTGCTACCGCGGCGGCGACTGGGCCGGCTGCCTGGAGCTTGCGCAGGATCTGCAGCCGGACGACGAGCAGGCGCTTCTGCTCGCGCTGGCCGCGGCGCAGTGCGCCCTGCACGCGCTGGAGGCCGAGCGCTTTGCCGCCGCGCAGCAGCTGGCGCGGCAGGCGCTGAGCTGGAACAAAGCGAGCCTGTACGGGCATGCGCAGGTCCGGCTGGAGATGCTCCGCGTCCTCGCGCGCTGCGCGGAGCAGACCGGCGGGGACGCCGAGGCGGCCTTCGCCGCCTACCGCGCCGCCTATACCGAGCTGCAGCCCGCCGTGCCGTATCACCTGTGCATGGCCCGCTATCAGCTCATACAGGAGCATCTGCCCGCCGCCGAGCACGAGATCTGGTCGATCGCGGACCTGCCGGAATCGAGCCGCGCGGAATACCTCATCCTGCGCGGCCGGTTAGCCTGCAAAAAGGAGCAATATGAGACCGCCGCGGAATACCTGCGCCAGGCCGACGCCCTCGGCCCCCTGCCCAAGCTCCTCGAGCGCGAGCTCTGCCAGGCCATGGAGCTCGCCAGCCGCGAGCTGCAGGACTACAAGACCGCCTACGAATACGCCGCAAGGCAGCTGAAGCTGTGACGGGCCAGAACCTCTCCGCCTCGCTACGCTCGGCACCTCCCCTTGACAAGGGGAGGCTTTGGACTTACGCAAACCCAAGGCTCCCCTTGTCAAGGGGAGCTGGCCCGCAGGGCCTGAGGGGTTAAGCCCCGCCGCAGCGGGCCAATGGCTTCCCCTGGGGGAAGCTGGCTCGGCGAAGCCGAGACTGATGAGGGCCGGGGAGCACTGGCAGATCGCTTTGCGGTTTCAGCAAAATCGCCGCTGCTCCCCTGCCCTCATCCGTCTGCTCCGCTTCGCTCCGCATCCACCTTCCCCTCATAGGGGAAGGCATAAACACGCCCGGCTCCTATGGGGAGCCGGGCGTCTGTCTCTGTTATCTTCCGGTATAAGCGTTGGCCCAGCCGGTCTCGAGGGTCGCCCAGTCGCGCTGGGGGAGTTTGCCGGTCCAAGTCTCGACACGGTCGCCCATGGTGCAGGTGTGGCTGTTGGTGGCTTCCATGATGGCCTCATAGAACCAGTCGGTCGTCTGCACATCCGGCCAGTCGATGCGGTCGGAGATCTTCATGTGCGCCTTCGACGGCTTGCGGCCGAGCGTCCGGTTGACGATGGCGCAGGCCTCGGCGCGGGTGATCTTGCTTTCGGGCTTGAACGAACCGTCGGAATAGCCCTCGATCAGACCGGCGTCCTTCGCCGCGGTCACATACGGCGCGAACCAGTCCGTTGTCTTCACGTCGGTGAAGTAGTTGTACACGGCAGAGCCGTTGTTCTGCGTGAAGCTCACGGCGATCTTCGCAAACTCCGCGCGGGAGATCGGCGCGTCGGGGCGGAACGTGCCGTCCGCGTAACCGCCGATCACGCCCATGTTCGAAAGCGTGGAGACCGCGTTGTTGTACCACTTGTCAGCCGAAACATCGGAGAAATTATTCTCGGAAGACCAGTACTTCGCGCGCGTGTCGTCGTCCAGCAGCCGGAAGAAGATCGTCGCGACCTCTGCCCGCGTGATCTTCCCGTTCGGACGAACGGTGCCGTCGGCGTAGCCGATCAGATAGGAATAGTGGTCATCGGTGTTGGCCTGCAGGGCCGGGAGCAGGACGGCGGTGATGTCGTCGCGCTTGGTCTCTTCTACGGTCTCTTCATAACCGCAGTATTTGCAGACGCGCGTGACCATCCACTTGTACGAGCCGTCAGGCTGCTGGACCCAACCGGTTTCCGTGACGGTAAAAGCGTTGTCCTTGTAGCCATCGGTGTACTTGTTTGCAGTACCCTCAGTTACGCCGTCGTCATAGGAACCGCCGGTGATATCCACATTGTGCTTGACCATCTTGCCATCTTTCCAGACAGTGGTATCCTCGATGTTGACGATCGTTCTGCCGGTGTTATTTCCTTTTTTCAATTTTCCGCCGAAGCCAAACAGGCGGGAACAGGTGATATCATCTGCGCCCACGCCGAAAACAGAATTGTCTCCAGAAATATTGATAAAGTACTTGTGCTCATCGCTCAGAGTGCTGTCGTTGATGTTCAGTACCGACTTCTTACTGATGCCGGTATTGATGGCCGTGCAATCCTCAAAATTAACGGTTATATCATAGCCGGAATCCCCATGACGATAGACATTCACGGTCTTGCCTGCAGAATTGAACGTACAGTTTTTGAACGTGTAGCTTTCGCCGGTATAGGTCCACAAGGAATAATCCACTTTATTATCCACATCAGGGATGCCGGATGCCTCTGTACCGGGGGCATTGAAGGTAACGTTTTCAAACGTAGTCGTTTTGTAGCCCCAGTAATCGGCACGGCCATTGAAAATACAATTTTCCAACGTGATATGGTTGATATACGTCAAGCCCTGCGTATCCTTATGCCCAACACGAGCCCATTTAGAACCTTCCAGATACACGCTGCCGATAACAGTCATATTCTGGAATGTGATACTATCGCTGTCCTTAAAGCTGTAGTCACACCAGCCGTCCCTGCCGTATTGCTTCAAAGCCCGGATCTGCCACGTTGTTTTTCCGGTACCTGCGCCCACAAAGGTCAGACTTTTCATCTTTTCTTTGTTCGAGCCTGATTCGACGAATTTCAGCGCCTGGTTTTGTTCCGTCGGGTGCTCAGCGTTGCCGCAGTAGATCCCCTCGCCAAGATAGATGGTGTCGCCGTCTTCCGCAGCCTTCATGGCCGCGTCAAGCGTATCATACTCCTTATCGCCTGTGCTGGCAACTTTGGCCTTTCCCTCAGACACACTTACCGCCGCGGAAGAATCCACCGCCAGCGCCATGACCGGCAGCACGCCGATCAGCATGACCAGCGCCAGCAGACAGGCTAAGATCCGTTTTTTCATTGTCCATTCTCCTTTGCATCTGTTTTGCCAAAGCAGGACCGCAAAACACTTCATCTGCATTTTTCTGCAGATGAAAAAGCGGATACCCGCTTTTGGCTTTTTGGGGGTTGCGCCATAACAATACCACACGTTTCCTGCGGTTGCAAGGATCGGATGGAATTTTTGTGGAATTTTTATAAATGGGGTGCGCAAAAAAGCCTCCCCTGAAAGGGGAGGTGGCACGGCGGAACGCCGGGACGGAGAGGTTGCAGCAGATTTGCGACGACCTCTCAGTCACCTTCGGTGACAGCTCCCCTGGAAGGGGAGCCAAGGGGAGCCTTGGATGCGGGCTTAAAAACGCCTCCCCTTGTGAAGGGGAGGTGCCGAGCGAAGCGAGGCGGAGAGGTTATTCCTTGATCGCCTTGACGAACGCGGCTTTGTCTTCGGCTTTGAAGAAGGCGCTGCCGGCGACGAGGACGTTGGCGCCGGCGGCGGTGCAGAGCCTGGCGGTCCGGGCGTTGACGCCGCCGTCGACCTCGAGCTCGCAGGCCGGGTTGCGCGCGTCAATATACCTGCGGATCTCGGAGACCTTCGGCATCATGTCGGCCATGAAGCTCTGGCCGCCGAAGCCCGGCTCGACCGTCATCACGAGGATCAGGTCCACCAGCTCCAGATACGGCAGGACAGCCTCGGCCGGGGTCTTCGGCTTGACGCAGACGGCGGGCTTTTTGCCGCAGGCGCGGATGCGGCGGATGGCCTCGAGGGTATTTTCCGGCGTGTCGGCCTCGACATGGACCGTCACGATATCCGCCCCCGCCTCGCAGAAGCGCTCGACATAGCGCACGGGCCGGTCGATCATCAGGTGCACGTCCAGCGTCAGGTCGGTGATCTTGCGGATGCACGGGATCGGGGCCAGGCCGATGGAAAGATTGGGAACAAACAGGCCGTCCATTACGTCAATATGAACATACTCGGCGCCGGCCTGCTTGATCCTGCCGATGTCCCGCCCGAGATCGGCAAAATCGGCAGCCAGGATAGAGGGAGATACACGGATCATGAAAATGCCTCCAATACATAAAATAGCGCCGCACCGCCCTGCGGCCGCGGGCATAGATATGGTTGTGCGGCCGTGCGCCGGCAGGATGCTTCCGCTGTTCTCCTGCGCAGCCGGTCCGGCCGCCCGCAAGGGCCGCTCCGGCGGCCTTTGCGCTATTATACCGTGCGGCCCCGGCGGTTGTCAATCCGCCGCGCGTGTTGACTTTCCCTTCTATTTGTACTACTATTATTTTGAAGAAGTATCATAAGTGCTCCGCCGCCGCGGAGAAAGGAAAACTATGGACGAACAGAAAAAGAAGAGTCAGAAAAAGCGCTCGGTCATCCCGATCTACGCGATCGGCGCGGTGTGGCTGCTATACGCCGGGAAGCTTGATACCTTCCGGGGCATCGTGTCGTGCGCCGTCGTGTCGGCGATCGTATATGGCATCCTGCGCATCGTGCTGCGCGGCAAAAAGACCGACACGCCGGAAGAAGCGCCCGCCGCCGCGCCGGAGCCCCAGCCCGCCAAACCCGAGCCGCAGCCGCAGCCCGAGGCGGACAAGCTCCCGCCTGAGCTGCAGTCGGTCATCTACCAGGGCAAGACCTCCATCGCCAAGATCCGCCAGCTCAACGACGAGATCCCCGACGAGCGCATGAGCGCCCAGATCGACCTCATCGAGCGGCTGACCACGCAGATCTTCGACTGCGTGAAGGAGCATCCGGAAAAGCTCAAGCAGATCCGGCAGTTCCTCAACTACTACCTGCCGACCACGATCAAGCTCATGGAGCAGTACGTGAAGCTGCAGAACCAGAGCGTCAAGACCGAAAACATCACCGAGGGCATGCAGAAGATCGAAGACCTGCTCGACAAGGTCATCGTAGCCTTCCAGCGCCAGCTCGACGCGCTGTTTGAGTCCGACGTTGTCGACATCACCGCCGACATCCGCGTCATGGAGCAGATGATGGCCAGCGAGGGTCTGACCGAAAAGAAAGATTTTGCGTAAAACGCCACAAGCTATTATATAGGAGGAACACAACATGGACGAATATATCCCCCAGCTGACGCTGACCCCGGATCTTTCCGCGCAGGCGCAGCCGGAAGTCAAAAAGGAAGAGGATCTCATCACCAAGGCGCAGGCCGCGCCTGAGGCCGGGCCGGACCTTTCCGCCCTCTCCCCCGCCGAGCAGCAGGCCGTGCTGAGCTTCGCGAAGCAGATCGATCTGGAAAACGCGCAGCAGGTGCTCGAGTACGGCGCGTCCGCGCAGAAGAACATCGCGGACTTCTCCGACACCGCCCTGGCCAAGGTCAAGACCGGCGATCTCGGCGAGATCGGCACGATGCTCTCCGGCCTGCTCGTGGAGCTCAAAACGCTCGAGGAGCCGGAAAAGAAGGGCATCGCGGGCCTGTTCCGCAAGGCAAAGATCAATTCCGAGGAGCTCAAGGCCCGCTTCTCCACGGCCGAGGTCAACGTCGACCGCATCTCCGGGGAGCTGGAAAAGCACAAGGTCACGCTTTTGAAGGACGTGGCCGTCATGGATCAGATGTATGACCGGAATCTGCAGTATTTCAAGGAGCTGACCATGTATATCCTCGCCGGCAAGCAGAAGCTGGCCGAGGCCCGCAGCACCACCCTGCGCGAGCTGCGCGAAAAGGCCGAAGCCTCGAACCTGCCCGAGGATGCGCAGGCGGCCAACGACTTTGAGAACAAGTGCGTCCGGTTTGAAAAGAAGCTCCACGATCTCGAGCTCACGCGCATGATCTCGCTGCAGACCGCCCCGCAGATCCGCATGATCCAGAACAACGACACCGCGCTCGTCGAGAAGATCCAGACCTCGGTCCTCAACACCATCCCCCTGTGGAAAAACCAGATGGTCCTGACGCTCGGCATCGAAAATTCCCGCCGCGCCATGGAAGCCCAGCGGCAGGTCACCGACATGACGAACGCGCTGCTGCAGAAAAACGCCGACATGCTGCACATGGCCTCCGTCGAGACGGCGAAGGAATCCGAGCGCGGCATCGTCGACATGGAAACGCTCAAGCACACCAACGAGCAGCTCATCTCCACGCTCGACGAGGTCCTGCAGATCCAGACCGACGGCGCAAAGAAGCGCCAGGAGGCCGAGCAGGAGCTCCGCCGGCTCGAGGGCGAGCTGAAGCAGAAGCTTCTGCAGCCGCGCAGCTGAACATCTAATAAGGAGTAACCATGAAGTTCTTTCAGAAGACCGGCGTTGCGGTCGCCATCACCGTATTGGCCATCGCCGCGGCGCTTTTCATCGGGCTGTCCCCGGTCCTGAAGTCCGGGGCCGAGACTGCCCCTGTGCAGACCGTTTCCTCGCAGGACACATCTGCGCAGACCTCCTCCGCCAGCCTCCCGGCTTCGGAGTCGACCGCCTCCGGCCCAGCCGGAGACGAGACGATCTCCAACAAATACATCCGCGACGAGGCCGGGCTCTTCACCCGCAGCGCAGAGAACACCATCAAGGACTACAACGATAAAATTTATTCCAAGACCGGCTCGCACGTCGCCATCCTCACCACCGCGGATACCGGCGGCATGTCGCTCGAGGGCTACACCAACAGCGCGTTCGACGCCATGGGCCTGAGCGAGTACGACATGCTCTTCTCCGTCGACACCGACACCCAGACGTGGTATGTGACGACCGGCGCATATGTGGCAGACTACGCCGACAGCCGGCTCGAGTCGATCTTCAAGGACGGCTTCGCCGCCATCCTCGACACCGACGCGGACGAGGCCGCGAAGGACCTTTACAAGGACCTCTACAGCTGGTGCAAGTCGAACCTGACCGGCGCTGCCGCGCCGCAGGCGGAGGAGCCGGTCCAGCAGACCGGCTATGGAAGGAGAAAAAGCGTGATCGGCACCATCATCACCATTCTGATCATCTACTGGATCCTGAAGGCCATCTTCGGCTCCGGCCGCAGAGGCGGCGGAGGCGGTGGCGGCGGCTTCTGGTCCGGCCTGTTCCTCGGCTCGCTGTTTTCGAACCGGCACCACCATGGTCCCGGCCCGGGCCCCGGCCCGCGGCCCGGCGGGTTCGGCGGCGGTCCGCGCCCCGGCGGCTTCGGCGGAGGGCCGAGGCCGGGCGGCGGCTCGCGCGGCGGCTTTGGCGGCGGACGGGGCGGCTTCGGCGGCGGACGGCGGTAAGGTCCGTTCTGAAAAATTTTCCAGAATAGCGGCTTTGCTTGCGGACATACTAATTCCGAACCTTATGAAGGAGGAATATTTCGTATGAGTTTCGCAAACGAAAAAGCCAACCACGCCATCGAATGCCACGTGACCCAGTGCAACAACCACTGCGGCTGCGCCGACTACTGCTCGCTCGATAAGGTCTGCATCGGTACGCATGAATGCGACCCGACCGTCGACCAGTGCACCGACTGCCTGTCCTTCGTCAAGAAGTAAATTTCCCGCACCCCGCGCCGCGGCAACCGCCGCGGCGCGGGGATCTTTGTTCCGTGATCCGCTGTTTACGATCGCGCGATCGCGTCCCACTGTTCCCCTATCGCAAATTCCGCGCAGATTGCTCAAAAACGGGCGGTGAAGTTTGTAAAAAATGGCGGGCAAAAAAATTTGCAGGAGCATTGAAATTTTTTTGCCTGCCATTTATAATAAAGTTACAATCTAAGATTGGTAGCTGTAAGGAAGTGTTTCGCACACGGGCTGCAACTATCACTCGGCTGGCGCGGCAGAGTGTTTCAGATGAGGATCTGAAGCACTTTTTGTTATGGCAGCACCGCGCAATTGCGCCTGCACGCTTCGGCGGATCTTTTCCGCCAATCCTGCGGTTTGACGAAAAATCTCTCGCCGAATCTGCTTGCCGAATTGCGTGGTGTTGCCTTATATCCGGCCGGTGATCAACGCAAAGGAGGATTCATCCATGTACTTACTCACAAACGGACGCGTCATCACCCGCGACGAGGGCGGCAAGGGCTACTACGAAAAGGGCGCCGTCGCCTATGAGGGCACCAAGATCGTGGAGGTCGGCGAAGAGGCCGCACTGCGCGCGAAATATCCGCAGGCGGAGATCATCGACGCCAGGGGCGGCGTCATCATGCCGGCCTTCATCAACGCGCACACGCACATCTACTCCGCGCTGGCCAGAGGCCTCTCCATCGTCGGCAACAACCCCACCAACTTCTACGAAGTGCTCGACGGCACCTGGTGGGCCATGGACCGCAAGCTGACGCTCGAGGGCTCCCGCGCTTCCGCGGACGCGCTGTACATCGACTGCATCAAGCAGGGCGTCACCACCATCTTTGACCATCACGCAGCCTACTGCGAGATCCCCGGCTCCCTGTTCCAGATCGGCGAGAGCGCGAAGAAATTCGGCATCCGTTCCTGTCTGTGCTACGAGGTCTCTGACCGCGACGGCGAGGAGAAGTGCCTGCAGGCCATCAAGGAGAACGCCGACTGGATCACCTACTGCGAACAGCAGAAGGATCCGATGCTCGCCGCCATGTTCGGCGGCCACGCGCTGTTCACCATCTCCGACAAGACGTTTGACCGCATGGTCGAGGCCAACAACGGCCGCACCGGCTACCACATCCACGTCTCCGAGGGCATGAACGACGTCTATGACTCCCTGCAGAACTACGGCCGCCGCCCCGTGCAGCGCCTGCACGACCACGGCATTCTGGGCGAGAAGACCATCCTCGGCCACTGCATCCACGTGAACCCCGCGGAGATCGAGCTCATCCAGAACACCCACACCATGGTCGTCAACAACCCCGAGTCCAACATGTCCAACGCCGTCGGCGTCTGCCCGGTGCTGCCGCTCTCGAAAGCCGGCATCCTCCTCGGCCTTGGCACCGACGCATGGACCAACGATATGATCGAGTCGCTCAAGGCCGCGCTCTGCGTCCAGCGCCTCAACGCCTGCCTGCCGAACGTCGCGTGGTGCGAGGTCACGGGCATGCTGTTTAAAAACAACGCGAAGATCGGCGCGAAGTACTTCCCGGACGAGCTGGGCGTCCTGAAGGCCGGCGCCGCCGCCGACATCATCGTCATGGACTACAAGCCGTACACCCCGTTCTCCGATGAAAACATCGACGGCCACATCCTCTTCGGCATGACCGGCAAGCTCTGCCGCACGACCATCGCAAACGGCAAGCTCCTCATGAAGGATCGCGAGCTCATCGGCATCGACGAGGAAGCCGAAAACGCCCACATCCTCGAAGCCGCCAAGAAGCTCTGGGGCGCGCTGAACCACAGAGAGTATTAAGCAACGCACTCTGTAGGGGCGGACGACTCTGTCCGCCCGCAGAATGCAGCGATTTTCTGGAAATCTGCGGCGAATTCGCAACATTGATCGGGTCGACAGAGTCGCCGGCCCCTACAACGGAAGATAGGAGGGTTCCCAATGTACGAAACCACCCGTCAGAGAGTCTGCAAGTGGCTTCTGCTTGCCGTGCTTGTATTCTCCACGCTCGACGCCGCGCTGTTTGCCCTCTTCGATATCGGAATGGAACGGCTCGGCCTGCGCTGTCTGAATTCGTTCTTTGAGTATTATCTGCAGGAACTGTTTCCGGGGAAGCTGACCGTGTATATTGCCGCGTTTGCCGGGCTGGCCGCGCTGGTCGGTTGGCTCCTGCTGCTCTGCGGAAAACGCGCGGGAATAACCGTGATCTTTGCCGTTTCAGTCCTTCCGTTTTTCAAAAGTATTCTGATTTTTCTGACCAGCGTGCTGGCGCTGTTCAGCGCAGCGGACTTCGGCGCACAGGCGCTGGCATTCGCAAAGGATCTCGTGACATTCGTCACAGCCGGGCTGCCCATCGGATTGATGCTTTTCTGGAAGGGCCGCGGCTATTAAAACTTAGGAGGTAATCACATGTCTGAAAAAATGTATCCGATCCCGTTCAAGTCTCTCATGAACTGGATCGTCACCGAATATGCCCGCGAGGGTGAGATCTTCGGCGTCCATACCCCGTACTACGCCGGCGGCAAGACGCTGCCCATCTTCGGTGAGACGATCGAAACGCCGTTCGGCCCCGCTGCCGGCCCCAACAGCCAGCTCGCGCAGAACATCATCGCCGCCTACTTCGCCGGTGCCCGCTTCTTCGAGGTCAAGACCGTGCAGAAGATGGACGGCGAGGAGCTGGCCCGCTGCATCCCCCGTCCGTGCATCCTTGCCAACGACGAGGCCTATAACCAGGAATGGTCCACCGAGCTGGAGGTCCCGCAGGCGCAGAACGAGTATATCAAGGCCTGGTGCGCGCTGAAGGTTTTGTCCAAGGTCTACGGCCTCGGCTCGCCGGACGGCTTCGTGTTCAACATGTCCGTCGGCTATGATCTCGAAGGCATCAAGGGCCCGAAGATCGACAGCTACATCAACAACATGATGGACGCGTCGGGCACCGCGCAGTTCCAGGAATGCCTGGCCGTCCTGACCGAGATGTTCCCGGCGGAGAAGGACTATATCGCCGCCATCTCCCCGCGTGTCAGCCGCAGCGTCACCGTCTCCACCCTGCACGGCTGTCCTCCGCAGGAGATCGAGCGCATCACCTCCTACCTGCTGCGGGAAAAGCACCTGCACGCGTTCGTCAAGTGCAACCCGACCATCCTCGGCTACAAGACCGCCCGCACCATCCTCGATTCCATGGGCTATGACTACATCGTCTTCGATGAGCATCACTTCAACGAGGACCTGCAGTGGGCCGACGCTGTGCCGATGTTCGAGCGGCTGCAGGCGCTGGCCGATTCGCTCGGTCTGGAGTTCGGCCTCAAGCTCTCCAACACCTTCCCGGTCGACACCACGCGGAACGAGCTGCCCGGCACCGAGATGTACATGTCCGGCCGGAGCCTGTTCCCGCTGACCATTGAGATGTGCAATCGCATCAGCCGGCAGTTCGGCGGCAAAATGCGCATCTCCTTCGCCGGCGGCGCAGAATTCTTCAACTGCGACAAGCTGTTCGCAGCCGGGATCTGGCCCATCACCGTGGCCACCACCATCCTCAAGCCCGGCGGATACAACCGCCTGCACCAGATGGTCGAAAAGGTCGAGAAGCTGCCCTACCGCGCCTTCAGCGGCACCGACTCCGCCGCCATCAGCGATCTGTCCGCGGCCAGCCACACCGATCTCCACCATCTCAAGCCCATCAAGCCCCTGCCCGCGCGCAAGAGCGAGGACAAGGTCCCCCTCATCGACTGCTTCACCGCGCCCTGCAAGGGCGGCTGCCCGATCCATCAGGATATCCCGGAGTACATCGAGCTCGTCCGCCGCGGTCTGTACGGCCCGGCCCTGAAGCTCATCACCGAGAAGAACCCGCTGCCGTTTTTGACCGGCACGATCTGCGCGCACCGCTGCCAGAACAAGTGCACGCGCAACTTCTACGACGAATCCATCCACATCCGTGACGCCAAGCTCGTCGCCGCCGCACACGGCTATGACGCGCTGATGGCCTCCATCCGGCCCACCGAAAAGCTGCCCGGCAAGAAGGCTGCCATCATCGGCGGCGGCCCGACCGGCATCGCGGCAGCCTACTTCCTGGCCCGCGGCGGCGTGCAGACCACGATCTTCGAGCGTGAAGAAAAGCTCGGCGGCGTGCCGCGCTACGTGATCCCCGCGTTCCGGATCTCCGATGAAGCGCTCGACAAGGACGTCGCGCTCATGGAGCGCCTCGGCGTCGAGGTCAAGTGCGGCGCTCCGGCCCCGAGCGTGGCCGAGCTCAAGAAGATGGGCTACACCCACATCCTCCTGGCCACCGGTGCCTGGCAGGCGGGCGAGCTGGGCATCCCCGGCAACGTCCGCGGCGTCATCGCCTGGATGAAGGAAATGAAGCAGCAGGTCAAGCCGTGCCTCGAGGGCCACGTGGTCGTCGTCGGCGCGGGCAACACCGCGATGGACGCCGCCCGCGTCGCCAAGCGCATGGGCGCAGCCTCCTCCACGATCGTCTACCGCCGCACGAAGAAGGAAATGCCCGCCGACGAGCATGAACTGAAGCTCGCCATCGACGAGGGCGTGAACCTCGTCGAGCTGGCCGCACCGGTCGAGCAGAAGGACGGCAAGCTGGTCTGCAGCAAGATGCAGCTCGGCGAGCCCGACGCTTCCGGCCGCCGCGGCCCCGTCGCCACCGGCGAGACGTTTGAGATCCCGTGCGACCTCGTCCTCTCCGCCATCGGCGAGAAGGTCGACGCGAAGCTCATGGCCGAAAACGGCATCGAAATGGGCCGCAAGGGCCCGGCCTTCCAGACCAACGTCGAAAACGTCTGGTCCGCCGGTGACGCGCACCGCGGTCCCGCGACCGTCGTCGAGGGCATTGCCGACGCCGCTGCCTTTGCAGAGGCCGTCATCGGTGCAGCGCACACCTACGAGATCCCCGAGCAGGCCTATCCCACCAAGGCCGACGCCATCGCCAAGAAGGGCACGCTCCACATGGCCGGCTGCGCCGGCTGCGAGGGCAGCCGCTGCCTCGACTGCAACACGGTCTGCGAAAACTGCGCCGATTCCTGCCCGAACCGCGCCAACGTTGTCGTGAAGCTGGCCGATGGCCGCCACGAGATCGTCCACGTCGACAAGATGTGCAACGAGTGCGGCAACTGCACGCAGTTCTGCCCGTATGCCTCCGAGCCCTGCCACGACAAGTTCACCCTCTTCCAGACCGCAAAGGACATGGACGAGAGCGAGAACAAGGGCGTGCTGTTCCTCGGCGGCGATGCGATCCGCGTCCGCCTGGACACCGACCGCACCCTCGACCTCTCCCAGCCCAACGACCTGCCGCGCGACATCGAGACCCTCATCCTCACCCTCCGCAGCAAGTACAGCTACCTCTATACCGAGTAAGCTCCCATCCCCCAGCGCCCTTCCCGACCGGGAAGGGCGCTTTTTTTGCGCGGGCGCAGCTCCATGCCTTCCCCTACGAGGGGAAGGTGGCACGGCGGAGCCGTGACGGATGAGGTGAACTGACCTTCGTCTACGCAGCTGCCCCCACCTCATCAGTCGCCTCCGGCGACAGCTTCCCCTCATAGGGGAAGCCATTGGAGTGCGTTCCCCAAGGCCTCCCCTCCCAGGGGAGGTGGCTCGGCGAAGCCGAGACGGAGAGGTCGCCGCAAATATGCAGCAACCTCTCAGTCACCTTCGGTGACAGCATCCCTACCCCTTTTGTCCCTTCGGGACATTTCCCCCTGATAGGGGGAATCGGCCCCTGGAAGGGGAGCCTTTTTCTGCAGCTTTTTCCTCTGCTTCCTGCAGAAAACCATCCCGGCGGGCGGCGGGGCGGAAAAACCGGCCGCCCAGTCCGCACATCTGCCCGCAGCACGCGCACGTTTTGCACACCGCAGAACAAAAAACGCGAAACTGTGCACATTGCCGCAGGCTCCGCCCTCGTCGGCGGGTATTTTGTGTAATTTTTAATGTTCTTTCAATTAAATCGCTGAATTTTGCAGGGAATAACGCAAGAAATTTCATTTTTTAAAAATTTCCGATTGATTTTTCTGCTTTAATCATTTATAGTATCATAACAATACTCCAGCGAATACAGGAAAAGCACTTGTCTTTCTGCAAGCGACAGTTTCCAGTCTTTGAAAGTGGGATGAATGATGAATTCCAAGACGCTGTTTTACGTTCTCAAACGAATCGGTCTGGCGATTCTGACGATCTGGGTCGTTATCACGATCACCTTCTTCGTCATGCACGCCGTCCCGGGCGGCCCGTTCGTCGGCGAAAAGGCGACGACTCCTGCGGTGCAGGCCGCCATGGAGGCCAAATACGGACTTGACAAACCGGTCCTGGAGCAGTATTTTACCTATCTCGGTGATATCGTCCTGCGCTTTGACTTCGGCCCCTCGCTCAAGCAGCGCGGCCGTCAGGTCATCGACATCATCGCCGACGGCATGAAGGTCTCGGCCAAGCTCGGCCTTATCGCCGCCTTCGGCGCGCTCGTCGTGGGCATCGTGCTCGGCGCGGTCGCGGCGCTGCAGCGCAACAAGGTCATCGATAAGGTCATCATGGTCATCACCACCGCCTTCGTCTCCATGCCCTCGTTCATTGCGGGCGCCTTGCTGCTGACCATATTCGCCGTTTCCCTGCATCTTCTGCCGGCCAACGGCGCGCAGAAAAACGGCCTGATCCTGCCGGTCGTCACGCTCGGCCTCTACCCAATGGCCTACATCACGCGTCTGACCCGCTCGTCGATGCTCGACGTGCTCGGGCAGGACTACATCCGCACCGCCCGGGCCAAGGGCGTGCCGGGCTTCAAGGTCATCTTCGGCCACGCGCTCAAAAACTCGCTGATCCCGGTCATCACCTACTTCGGGCCGATGCTCGCCTACATCGTCACCGGCTCCATCGTCGTTGAGCAGATCTTCGCCGTGCCCGGCATCGGCCGCGCGTTCGTCAACAGCATCACCGGCCGTGATTACCCGCTCATCATGGGCACGACCATCATTCTGGCCTGTCTCATTATTATTATGAACCTCGTGTCCGACCTTCTGTACAAGATCGTCGACCCGCGGATCGAACTGAACTAAGGAGGCGCGAACATGGATAAGAAACACAGATTCACCCTCCATGTCAACATGGATGACTTCATTCCCGCCACCGACGAGGAAAAGTCCTACATCGTCCAGATGCGCCCGTCCACCACGTTCTTCAAGGACGGCGTCAAGCGCCTGTGCAGGAACAAGGTCGCGCTCGTGAGCCTGATCGTCGTAGCCATCATCACGCTTTCGGCCATCCTCATCCCCGCCTTCTGGCCGTACTCCTACGACCAGCAGCTGGGCGTGCGTCCCGGCAAGCCCGTCGACGCCTCGTTCAATAACCTCGCTCCCTTCGAGTACGGCAAGACCGAGCTCAAGCGCATCGAAGAGGGTGAAAAGGTCTTCCCGCATGTCTTCGGCACCGACTCCGCCGGGCGCGACTACTTCATCCGCGTCGTCTACGGCACGCGCATTTCCCTCGCCGTCGGCTTCTTCGCGAGCCTCATCGTGCTGATCATCGGCATGACGGTCGGCTCCATCGCAGGCTACTGCGGCGGCAAGGTCGACCTCATCATCATGCGCATCGTCGATATCATCTACTCCCTGCCCGATACGCTGATGGTCATCCTGCTCGCCACGGTCCTGAAGGTCTCGATCGGCGACAAGCTCGACGGCACGCCGCTGGCCAAGATCGGCAGCAACATCATCAGCCTCTTCATCGTCTTCGCCGTCCTCTACTGGGTCTCGATGGCAAGACTCATCCGCGGCCAGATCCTGTCCCTGCGCGAGCAGGAATACGTCCTCGCCGCGCAGGCGACCGGCGCCAAGGGCCGCTGGATCATCACCCGCCATCTGGTGCCCAACTGCATGAGCGTGATCTTCATCTCCACGGCTCTGCAGATCCCGAACGCGATCTTTACCGAGAGCTTTCTGTCCTACCTCGGTCTCGGCGTCAACGCGCCGATGCCGTCGCTGGGCTCGCTGGCGTCCGACGCGCTCAACGGCCTGACCTCCTATCCCTACCGCATGGTCATCCCGGCGCTCGTCATCTCGCTCATCGTGCTCTCGCTCAACCTCTTCGGCGACGGTCTGCGCGACGCGTTCGACCCGAAGCTCAACGGTTAAGGAAGGAGGAAGCAGCATGTCTTTACTTGAAGTACAGGATCTCCATACCTCCTTTTTCACCGACGCGGGCGAGGTCAAGGCCGTCAACGGCGTGTCCTTCTTCCTTGACAAGGGCAAGGTGCTCGGCATCGTCGGCGAATCCGGCTCCGGCAAATCCGTGACCGCGTATTCCATCATGCAGATCCTCGCCTCCACGGGCAAGATCGTCTCCGGCTCCATCAAGCTCGACGGGCAGGAGCTCGTCGGCGCAGGCGAGGACGTGATGAAGCATGTGCGCGGCAACAAGGTCTCGATCATCTTCCAGGATCCGATGACCTCCCTCAACCCGACCTACACCATCGGCCACCAGCTGATGGAGGCCATCACCCTGCACACCGACCGTAACCGCAAGCAGGCGTGGGACCGCGCGGTCGAGATGCTCCGCCTCGTCAATGTCAACGAGCCGGAAAAGCGCATGAAGCAGTATCCCTACGAATTCTCCGGCGGTATGCGCCAGCGCGTCATGATCGCCATGGCGCTGGCCTGCGAGCCCGATATCCTGATCGCCGACGAGCCCACCACCGCGCTCGACGTCACCATCCAGGCGCAGATTTTGGACCTCATGAAGTCTCTGCAGAAAGAGCTCGGCATGGCGATCATCCTCATCACGCACGATCTTGGCGTCGTGGCCCAGATGTGCGACGAGGTCATCGTCATGTACGCCGGCTCCATCTGTGAGCAGGGCACGGCGGACGAGATCTTCTACAATCCCTGCCACGAATACACCAAGGGCCTCCTGCGCTCGATCCCCTCGGCCAGCAACGTCGGCGAGAAGCTCGAGCCGATCCACGGCACGCCGATCGACCTTCTGAATATGCCCGCCGGCTGCCCGTTCGCCCCGCGGTGTGAGGCGGCCATGAAGATCTGCCTGCGCGAACGCGCCGAGCGGATGCGGATCAACGAGGATCATCTGGCCTCGTGCTGGATGAACGTCAAAAAGGGCCTCGAGGACGGCAGCATTGAGCTTGCCGAAGACAAGGACGCGGAACGGAAGGACGGTGCCGACGCATGAAAAACGAAGCTGCACAGCCGATCGTCGAAGTACGCAATCTCAAAGAGTATTTTAACATCAACATGGGCATGTTCCGGACGAAGCCGCTCAAGGCCGTCGACAACGTGAGCTTTGCCATCCAGCCCGGTGAGACGCTGGGTCTGGTCGGCGAGTCCGGCTGCGGCAAGACGACCGTCGGCCGCACCATCCTGCACCTGTACAAGCCCACCGGCGGCGAAGTCCTCTACAAGGGCAGGAAGATCCAGACCAAGGCCGATATCCAGGTCTTCCGCAACAAGGCCTCCATGGTCTTCCAGGATCCCTATTCCTCCCTCAACCCCCGCATGACCGTCGCCGACATCATCGGCGAGCCGCTGGACGTGCATAAGCTCTACTCCAGCCGGCAGGAACGGCAGGAGCGCATTCTCGAGCTCATGGGCTATGTCGGCCTCAACTCCGAGCATGCCGCCCGCTACGCCCACGAATTTTCCGGCGGCCAGCGCCAGCGCATCGGCATCGCCCGCGCGCTCGCGGTCAACCCGGACTTCATCGTCTGCGACGAGCCGGTCTCCGCGCTGGACGTGTCTATCCAGGCGCAGGTCATCAACATGTTCGCCGAGCTGCAGGAAAAATTCGGCCTGACCTATCTGTTCATCGCCCACGATCTGCTGGTCGTGCGCCATATCTCCGACCGCATCGCCGTCATGTACCTCGGCAAGATGGTCGAGCTGGCCGACGCCAACGAGATCTATGACCATCCCTTGCACCCGTATTCCAAGTCGCTTCTGTCCGCCGTCCCGGTCCCGGATCCGAAGATCGCCCACGCCAACCAGCGCATCGTGCTCTCCGGCGATATCCCGAGCCCGCTGAACGCGCCGAGCGGCTGCCCCTTCCGCACCCGCTGCCCGTACGCGTGCGACAAATGCGCCGAAAGCATGCCGGATTTCCAGGAGGTCTCCGCCGGCCATTTCGTCGCCTGCCACCGCGTGGGCGAGATCAACTGATCTTCATATGCACTGCATATTGAGATAAAATTTTTGAAAGGATGTATCAAAAAATGAAAAAAATGATCGCTCTTCTCCTGGCGCTGATCATGGTTTTCTCTCTGGTGGCCTGCAGCGGCTCCGCTGACACTGCCAAGGATACGACCACCACGGACAGCACCACGACCGACACCACCGGCAGCGATACCACTGCCGAGCCTGCAAGCACCGAGGGCAGCGTCATCAATGTCTGCCTGGCCTCCGAGCCCGACACCATCGACCCGGCTCTGAACTCCGCCGTCGACGGCGCTACGATGCTCGCTCACCTGTTCTCCGGCCTGGCCAAGTGGTCCCAGGATGCCGACGGCAACCTGCAGATCGTTGCCGACGCAGCGACCGAGCTGCCCGAAGGCGTTGAGAACGAAGACGGCACCGTGACCTACACCTACACCCTGCGTGACGGCCTTGTCTGGTCCGACGGCCAGCCGGTCACCGCTGGTGATTTCGCATTCGCATGGCAGCGCGCTGCTTCCCCCGAGCTGGCCGCCGACTACGGCTACATGTTCGAGGTCGTTGACGGCTACGCCGACGTGTGGGCGACTGACGACGACGGCAACTTCCTGAACCCCGACGCACAGCTGAACGTTGTCGCGCTCGACGAAAAGACCCTCCAGGTCACCACCGCCAACTATGTTGCGTACTGGAATGAGCTCCTCGCCTTCCCGACCTACTTCCCGGTCCGTGAGGATGTCGTCTCCAACGACGCATGGGCGACCGATCCTTCCACCTACGTCTGCAACGGCCCGTACACCATGGAGTCCTGGGAGCACAACAGCGTCATCACGCTGGTCAAGAACCCCAACTTCTACGACGCCGATGAGATCACGATGGAGACCATCAACTTCTACCTCTCCGACGACGTCAACAACATGCTCTCCAACTTCAAGAACGGCGACTGGGAGCTCATCGACGACGTTCCCACCAACGAGATCGCCAGCCTGAAGGCTGAGTATCCCGATGAATTCGTCGTTGCCGGCCAGATCGGCACCTACTACGTCTGCTGGAACATCAACGAGGACATCCTCCCCGCTTCCTCCACGCTGACGGGCGCTGAGGCTGAGCAGGCCAAGGCTGAGATCCGCAACGCCATCGGCCTGCTGTTCGACCGCAACTACATCGTCGAAGAGATCGGCCAGGCCGGTCAGATCCCCGCTTCCTCCTTCGTCGCCATGGGCATGACCAACCCCGACGGCACCCAGTTCTATGAGACTGCCGGCCACAGCGACGACTATGTCGGCTACTACGACGTCTCCGCTGACGCTTACGAGTCCAACTTCGAATCCGCTGTCGAGACTCTGAAGAAGTACTACACCTATGACGAGTCCACCGGCATGTTCACCGACTTCCCGACCCTGACCTACCTGTACAACACCTCCGAAGCCCACAAGGCCATCGGCGAGTACCTGCAGTCCGCGATGGCCGCTGTCGGTATCACCATGAACCTGGAGAACCAGGAATGGGCCACCTTCCTGAACACCCGTAAGGCCGGCGATTACTCCATCGCCCGTAACGGCTGGGTGGCTGACTACAACGATCCGATCTGCTTCCTGGATATGTGGGTCACCAACTCCGGCAACAACGACGTCCAGTTCGGCAAAGGCAATGCCGCCGACGCCAAGGTCTACTCCCTCGACCTGACCTCCTACGGCTATGACACCAAGGTCGAAAACGGCACCTGGGCTGAGACCTACGACGTTCTGATCTCCGACATCAAGAGCTGCACGGATCCCGAGACCCGTTACGCCCTGATGCACGAGGCGGAAGACCTGCTGATGAGCACGGGCTGCATCGTCCCGCTGTACTACTACACCGACATCTACATGCTCGACAGCAACATCCACGGCTTCTTCTCCAACCCGCTCGGCTACAAGTACTTCATGTACTGCACCATCGGCTAAGCACTTTTGGGAGCTCCTGCGAAAGCAGGAGCTCCTTTTTTCTCAGAAATTCATACTTTTTTCATAAAAGCAGGCTTGCATTTTCCGCGTGTCTGTGCTATATATAGTTTTCGCGAAATGTATATTTTCATCATATGTTAGTCGTGTCTAACTTCTGCGGTGCGGCTGACATACATAACAGGAGGCTTTTTTATGAAACATCTTGGTTTGTTCGCTGCAGGCGTTCTGTTCGGCACCGCCGGTCTTAAGATCCTGAGCAGCAAGGAAGCAAAGACGGTCTACGCCCACACCACCGCCGCCGTTCTGCGCGCGAAGGACTGCGTCATGCAGACCGTCACCACCATCCGCGAGGGCGCGGACGACATCTACGCCGACGCCAAGTCCATCAATGACCGCCGCGCCGCCGAGGCCGAGCCCGAGACCATCGAAGACGCTTCTGCCGACGCAGAGTAACACCTGAAGTCCGCCCGGAAGAGCCGCCGCGCGGCTCTTCCGGTTTTTTGGAGGTTCACAGCATCCTATGAAATGTACCATTCTGCATCAGTCCCCCGGGCGTATGCGCGTGCATCTTGCCTGCCGCCGCATGTCGCTGCGCGAGGCCGATATTCTGGAATATTATCTGAAAAATGTCCCCGGCGTCACCGCCGTCAAGGTCTTTGACCGCACGCAGGACGCCATCATCACCTACCAGGCGGACCGGACCGCGCTCATCCGGGCGCTGGCCGTCTTCTCCTTCACCTCGGAGCAGGCCGTCGCGCTCATGCCAGAGCATACCTCCCGGCAGCTCAACCGCGAGTATGAGGACAAGCTTGTCTTGACGGTCTGCCGCCGCGCGTTCTCCCGGCTGTTCCTGCCCTACCCCATCACGACGGCCATCGCGCTGTTCCGCTCGGTCAAGTATATCAAAGAGGGGCTCAAGGCCCTCTGGCACGGCAAGCTCTCCGTCGCCGTGCTCGACGCCACGGCCGTGACGGTCTCGATGCTCCGCGGCGATTTCAATACCGCGGGCTCCGTCATGTTCATGCTGCGGCTGGGCGAGATCCTCGAGGAGTGGACGCACAAGAAGTCCGTCGCCGATCTCGCGGGCGCGATGGCCCTGAACGTCGACAAGGTCTGGCTGCAGTCCGGCGAGACCGAGCTGCTCGTCCCCATCGGCGACGTCCGCCCGGGCGACCGGATGATCGTCCGCACCGGCAACCTCATCCCGCTCGACGGCAAGCTCGTCTCCGGCGAAGCCACGGTCAACCAGGCCTCCATCACCGGCGAGTCCCTGCCCGTTGCCAAGCGCGCCGGCAGCTACGTCTACGCCGGGACCGTCATCGAGGAGGGCGAATGCGTCGTCTCGGTGGAAAAGGCGCTCGGCGGCGGCCGGTATGACCGCATCGTGCGCATGATCGAAGAATCCGAAAAGCTCAAGTCCACCGCCGAGGACAAGGCCTCGCGGCTGGCCGACCGCCTCGTCCCCTGGACGCTCGGCGGCACGGCGCTGACATATCTGCTCACGCGCAATGTCACGAAGATGCTCGCCGTGCTGATGGTCGACTTCTCGTGCGCGCTGAAGCTCTCGATGCCGATCGCGGTGCTCTCGGCCATGCGCGAGAGCAGCAGCTACCACATCTCCGTCAAGGGCGGCCGCTTCCTGGAGGCCGTTTCCAAGGCCGACACGGTCGTTTTCGACAAGACCGGGACGCTGACCTACGCCACGCCGAAGGTCGCGCAGATCGTCACCTTCGGCGGTCACGAGGCCTCTGAAATGCTGCGGCTGGCCGCCTGCCTGGAGGAGCATTACCCGCACTCGATGGCCAATGCCGTCGTCGACGAGGCCAAGCGGCAGAACCTCAAGCACGAGGAATACCACTCGCAGGTGCAGTATGTCGTCGCGCACGGCATCTCCAGCATGGTCGAGGGCAAAAAGGTCCTCATCGGCAGCGCGCATTTCGTCTTTGAAGACGAGGGCTGTACCATCCCCGCCGCCGAGCAGGAGAAATTCGACACGCTCGACGCGCAGTATTCCCATCTGTATCTGTGCATCGCGGGCGAGCTGGCCGCGGTCATCTGCATCTCCGACCCGCTGCGCGCCGAGGCGAAGGACGCCATCCGCGCCCTGCACGCCTGCGGCATCCGCAAGGTCGTCATGATGACCGGCGACAACCGCAGGACCGCCGCGGCCGTCGCCGCCGAGGTCGGCGTGGACGAGTTCTTTGCCGAGGTCCTGCCGGAGGACAAAGCCGCCTTCATCCGCAGCGAAAAGGCCGCGGGCCGCACCGTCATCATGATCGGCGATGGCGTGAACGACTCCCCTGCTCTCTCGGAGGCCGACGCGGGCGTCGCCATCTCGACCGGCGCAGCCATCGCACGCGAGATCGCCGACATCACCATCGCCTCGGAGGATCTGTTCGAGCTCGTGACGCTCCGCCGCATCAGCGAAGCGCTCATGGCCCGCATCCACCGCAACTACCGCACGATCGTGGGCTTCAACCTCGGCCTCATCATTTTCGGCGTGGCCGGCATCCTGCCGCCCACTACCTCGGCCCTGCTGCACAACGCCTCCACCCTCGCCATCAGCTTCAAGAGCATGACCAACCTGCTCCCCGCGGCAGCGGTGTAAACAGCCGCAAAAAAAACGGACGTATCTGTGTGATACGTCCGTTTTTTATGCTGTTTTTTACTTGATGACGCCCTTCTGGAGGATGATGTTTGCGTAGATGGCCGTCTCGCCGGACTGCAGGATGCAGTAGGTCTTGCGGGCCTCGTCGTAGAACTCGAAGCGCTCGTAGCTGCCGAAGGCGGTCGCGCCGCGCGCGTCGTGTCTGGCGACGATCTTCTTGTATTCGTCCCAGATGGGGACCTCCAGCCCCTTATCCTTCTCCGCGACCTGCATGATCATGACCGGGTGCTCGACATATTCGTCCAGCGGGATGACCTGCAGGATGGCGTCGAGCAGCTCGGGCACGCCGTGGCCGTCGGCGCGCAGGAAGACGCAGTTGTTGGGCTTTGCCATCGAGACGCCGGGGAAATTGCCGTCGCCGATGCAGATCCGGTCGCCGTGGCCCATCTCACACAGGACCTTCAGCAGCTCCGGGGAAAGGATCGGGGGGATATTGTTCAGCATATTCAGTACCTCCTGTTTTCACGGCCGCCCGTTGACTTTGGGCGGCGGACCATTTAAAATACAGACAAACGTACAAAAAGGAGACCTTTGTCATGGACTATGCACAGCAGCTCGCCGATTTTGCCCACATTCTGGAGCAAAAGCGCCTCGTCACCGCGCTGGAGGGCAACGCCTCCGTCATCGACCGGCAGACCGGGCTGACCTACGTCACGCCCTCCGGCCGGATGAAGCTTCTGCTGGAAAAAGAGGATATCTGCGTCATGAATGCCGCGGGAGAGCAGATCGGCGGCCGCGGCCGGCGCTCGAGCGAGTATCTGCTGCATGAGGCCGTCTATCAGGCGCGGCCGGATGTGACGGCCGTGGTCCACAGCCACTGCCCGTTTCTGACAGCCTACGCGCTGCGGTATCAGAACTTTGACGTCCCGGAGACCTGCTCGCTGCGCGAGGTGTTCACGCACTTCACCTGCCTGCCCTACGGCAAGCCCGGCACGCATGAGATCCACCGCGGTATCGGCGAAGCGCTGGCCGACAGCCCCATCTGCCTGCTCGGCGGCCACGGCGTCGTCTGCGCCTCCACGTCCCTCGAGCGCTGCATCGGCCTCCTCGAAGCCGCCGAAGGCCTCGCAAAAACCATCTGGCTGGCGAAGTGAGGCCATAAGCCTCCCCTTCCAGGGGAGGTGGCTCGGCGAAGCCGAGACGGAGAGGTCGTAGCAAATTTGCAGCAACCTCTCAGTCTGCTTCGCAGACAGCTCCCCTGGAAGGGGAGCCTTTGGCCCGCTGCGGCGGGGAACAATCCCTCAGTCAGCCTTACGGCTGACAGCTCCCCTGGAAGGGGAGCCTTTTTATTTATGCTCTGGTGTGGAACGCCTCTTTGAGGCTGGGGTAGAGCATGGCGTAGCGCTTTTTGATGAGCGCGTAGACCGGCTGCACGGCAGGGTCCGGCTCGATGTCGCCGCTCATGCGGATATGGCTGCAGGCCTCCGGCAGATCCCGGAACAGCCCGATCGCCACGCCCGCGGCCGCGGCCGCGCCGAGGCTCGTCGCGCTGTCGGAGAAGGTGGAGACGTCGTGGAATGTCACATTGCACACGTCGGCCAGGATCTGCTTCCAGAGCTTCGACTTTGCGCCGCCGCCGATGATGCGCAGATCGTGGATCTCCTGCCGCTCGCGCATCACGTCCAGGATCTGGCTCAGCCCGCAGGCCGTGCCCTCCAGAACGGCGCGGAGGAAATGCTCGCGCTTGTGCGTGGTGTTCATTCCGAAGAAGACGCCCTGCGCCTGCGCGTCAAAGACCGGGGAGCGTTCGCCCTCGAGATACGGCAGGTAGATGAGGCCGCCCGCGCCCGCCGGGACCGTCGCCGCGGCAGAATCGAACGCGCGGGCCGAAGCCACGTCAAACAGCTCCATCGCCCACGAGACCGACCGCCCCGCGCACTGCTCCGTGCCGAAGACGTTGCAGCCGTGGCCGTCGAGCGTGTAGATGTGGAAGACGCGGTGCTGCGGGTCGATGAACGGCTCTTCCATCTGCCCGGCGATCCACGCGGTGGTGCCGAGACTGAGGTAGAAATCGCCGGGCTTCGCCACGCCCGCGCCGATGTTGGCGCACGCGCCGTCGCCGCCGCCGACGGACACCGGGATGCCTGTCCGCAGGCCGAGGCAGCCTGCCGCTTCTTCAGAGAGGTAGCCCGCGAGCTCGCAGCTCGTGCGGATCTCGGGGAATTTTTCCACGTCCACGCCGACGTTCCGGAACATATCCAGATCGTACTGCCGCGTGCGCAGGTTCATCAGCAGCCCGTGCGAGGCGTCGGACATGTCGGTCGTGTCCATATGCCCGGTCAGGCGGTAGACCAGATAGTCCTTCGACTGCAGGATCCGGACGGTCCGGGCGTAGAGCTCCGGCTCGTGCTCCTTGAGCCAGAGGGTCTTGCAGAGCGTCGAGGCCGGGGAGAGCACGTTGCCGCAGATCTCATAGAAATAATCCCGGCCGTAGCGGGCGCGCAGCGCGTTGGAGATGGCCAGCGCGCGGGTATCCGCGTGGATCATCGCGGGGCGGAGCGTCTGCCCTTCGCTGTCCATCGGCAGGCAGCCGAGCATGTGGCCCGAGACGCCGATGGCGTCGACCCGCTTGACGTACTCCGGCGCAAGCTCGCGGAGCATCATCATCGCGCGGACCGCGCTCATCCACCAGTCCGCGGCCTCCTGCTCGCAGCCGCCGTCGGGATAGTGGTGGGTCGGATAGGTGGTCGTCACGTTGCGGATGATATTGAGATTTTCGTCGACCAGCGAGGCCTTCAGGCCGCTGGTGCCGATATCAAAAGCCAGTAGTGTGCTGTGCAAACTGTATCACTCCATGTATGGGATGCCGGGTGGCCCCGGTGGGGATGCCCTGTTTTATTGTACAATATCCCACCGGAAATGCAAAGAGCTTTTTGCGCAATCTGCCTGAAAAAAGGCGGGCATCTGCCCGCCTTTTTTGTTTTGCCGGTTCAGCGGATGTTCTTGTACATCGGGCCGTAGGCGGCGCAGGCACGGTAGTCCTGGCCTTCCTTGTCCATGCCGAAGGCATTCCAGGCCGCCGGACGGAAGACGTCCTTGTCGGCGACGTTGTGCATGCACACGGGGATGCGCAGCATCGAGCAGAGCGTGATGAGGTCCGCGCCGACGTGACCGTAGGAGATCGCGCCGTGGTTCGCGCCCCAGTTCTGCATGACGGAGTAGGCGCTCTCAAACGGGCTGCCGGACTTGCCGTCGCAGCGCGGGGTGAACCAGGTGCACGGCCACGTGGGGTTCGTGCGCTCCATGAGCGTGTCGGTGACCTCGTCGGGCAGCTTCACGGTCCAGCCCTCGGCGATCTGCAGCACGGGGCCGAGACCCTTGACAAGGTTCAGACGGATCATGGTCGCGGGCATTTCCGCACGGGTGACAAAGTGGCTGGAGAAGCCGCCGCCGCGGAAATTGTCGAAGCCGGCCTCACACCAGACGGTCGCGTCGGTCATCTTCTGGATGTCCGCATCGTCCACTTCCCACCAGCGCTTCATGACGGCATTGCCGGCCTCATCCGTGCACTCGCCGCAGGCGTCGAGGCAGGCCGCGCCGGAGTTCAGCAGGTGGATGATGCCGCCGTTTTCCTTCGCCTTGCCCTCAAAGTCATAGCCGGTGACGCGCTTCGTGGCCTCGGGAGACCAGTAGGTACGCACGTCGGCGAAGATCTGGGCGCGGTTGGTCAGCAGCTCCATAAAGAGCATACCAAGGCCGTTGAGGACGTCATTCTCGGTCGCAAAGACCATCGGCTCCTTCGGGCCTTCAAAGTCGAACGAGGAGTTGAGCACGGCCTCGGGATAGTCGCAGTTGGGCCAGTGGTCGGTCCACTGTCTCTGGCCCTGGAAGCCGGCGGCGATGGCGTTGTGGCCGACCTTCTCCTCCTCAAAGCCTGCGGGCAGGTTCTGGTTGCCCTGGATCAGGTCCTTGATGATGCAGTACATCTTGATCGTGAATTCCCACTGCTTTTCCTTTTCCTCGGGGGTGAACTTGATGCGGCGCTTTTCGCCGAGGAAGTCGACGTACTCGGGGTTGTCGTCGCGGCCTTCCCTGCAGTGTTCCTTCGTCCAGGCCAGGGCCTTTTCATAGGCCTCGTGATCGTAGATGCCCTCTTCCATGCGGCGCAGGATCTCGACCTCGTCGACGGACTCGACGCGCAGGCCCAGATATTCCTCCATGAAGTCCTGATCCATGATGGAGCCGCCGATGCCCATGGTGACGGAGCCAATCTGCAGATAGCTCTTGCCGCGCATCGTGGCCGCCGCGACGGCCGCCCGGCCGAAGCGCAGGAGCTTTTCCTTCACGTCGTCAGGGATCTCGGTGACCTGATCGCGGTCCTGCACCTCATGGCCGTAGATGCCGAAGGCGGGCAGACCCTTCTGCGCGTGAGTCGCCAGAACGGAGGCGAGGTACACCGCGCCCGGACGCTCGGTGCCGTTGAAGCCCCAGACGCCCTTGATGGTCATGGGATCCATGTCCATGGTCTCGGAGCCGTAGCACCAGCAGGGGGTGACGGACAGGGTGATGGCGACGCCCTCACGCTTGAACTTCTCCGCGCAGGCGGCGGATTCCGGCACGCGGCCGATGGACGTATCGGCCATGACGACCTTTACGTGCTCGCCGTTGGAGTAATAGAGATTTTCCTCGAACAGTTTCTTGGCGGCCTCGGCCATGGCCATGACCTGGTCTTCCAGGCTCTCACGCAGCTGCATGGGGCCGCGGCGGCCGTCGATGATGGGGCGGATGCCGATCACGGGGTATTCGCCGATGTAACGATTCTTTGCCATTTGATTCGCTCCTTTATATCATTTCAGGTTTTTTCGTCAAAGTCCTTCCGGACGGGTTCACGTGTTTGCAAGTCTCGCCTTGAGGCGCAGGAGACGCGCGGGCTGGTCGCTGCCGCTCATGCGCGCGATCAGAAGCTCAGCCGCGCAGCGGCCCATCTCATCCATGGGCTGCTCGACGATGTCGAGCCGCGGCGTCACGATCGAGCAGAGGTCGACGTTATCGTAGCCGATGAAGTCCATCTGCGCGGGCAGCGCCACGCCGCGCTCATGCGCGGCCATGATTGCGCCGAGAGTCATGTCGTAGTTGGTCACGAAGACGGCTGTCGGCGGCTGCGGCATATCGAGCAGCGCCCGGAACAGCCGCGACCCGGACTCGAGGTCGTAGTTCCCGGCCAGAATCAGCGACTCGTCGACCGGCAGGCGGTAATCCTCCAGCACGCGGCGGTAGCCGACGGTACGCTCGCGCGCGGTGGAGATGGTCTGCGGGCCGGCGATGAGGCCGATGCGGCGGTGGCCGCGGCCGATCAACAGCTCGATGGCCATATAGACGGCGTTGAGGTTGTCGACCACGACGGTGTCATAGTCCGCCTGGTCGAGCGAACGGTCGATCAGCACGACGGGGATGGCGCCGACGCGGGCGCGGACCTCACCGGCCGTGACGTTCTCGGGGACGTAGACGATGCCGTCGACGTGGTAGCGCGCGAGAAATTCGAGCTTTTTCAGCTCCTGCTCGCGGTCAAAATCGTAGCTGCAGACGAAGCACTCGTAACCGCTGCGGCGCAGCACAGGCTCCATTGCCGCCACAACGCGCCCGAAGAACGGGCTGGAGATCGTCGGCAGGAGAACGCCGATGGTCATCGACCGGTTGGCCTTGAGGCTGCGGGCGAAGACATTGACGGAATAATCCAGCTCCTCGATGGCCGCGTCGATGGCGAGGCGGTTTTCCTCGCGGACATTGCCGCCGTTGAGGTATTTGGAAATGGTGGAAAGGGAAAGCCCGGTCCTGCGGGCGACGTCTTTGATGGTCGACATAGCTGCTCCTGTATCGCATAACGTTTCGCTTTTTCTATATTGTACCGCACGCGGGTTCCTTGCGTCAAGCGGCAGTTTGCCCAAACAGAATGCTTCTTTTTATGGAAAACGCGCAAGATATCCGCGGGTCCCGCGGCTGTCTTCCGGCGTTTTCGCCATACCCCGCTTCGAAACGTTTTGCTTTACAGAATATTCCTGAGTCGGATAGAAATCGTGCCGCCCCGGAGGGCGGCACGATCTGTTTTTGGGAATGACAGAGGTGCTTCGGTCTCGATCAATCGTAAACCAGCATGGCGATCATCTCGTCGTCGATGTTGGAAGCATCGTACCACTGTGCGCCGGTGTCGACGTCTTCAACAGCCTCGCCGTTGGCAGCCTTGACAGCCAGCTCAACAGCCTTGTAGCCGATCTGGTACGGATCCTGGGTGACGGAGCCGTAGAACCAGCCCTGACGGACCGCGTTCTTCTGGGCAGCGCCAGCGTCGAAGCCGGCGACGACCAGGCCCGCGTACTTGCCGCCCTCAGCGAGATCCTCGCCGTCGGAGACAGCAGCCAGGAAGCCGGTGACAGCGCCTTCGTTGGAGCAGAAGATCGCAACGGGGTTCATGCCGAGCAGGGAGTTGGCAGCGGTCTGGACCGCGGTAGCCTCGGTGGTAGCGGAGATGGCGACCTCAATGATGATGGCGGGAGCGTCGACCTTCTTTTCCCACTTGGCGTGGCCTTCGATGGAGACCTTGCCGGGCTGATAGGTCTCGGCGATCTTGGCCATCTCATCGACGAAGCCGGTGGTACGGCCGGTGACGGAAGCGGAGACAGCGTCCTGAGACAGGCAGCCGATGATGACGGGGTTGTCGGAGGTCGCGTTCTTCATGGCCTCGACAACAGTTTCGTTCTCATTGAACTTGTCGGCAGCGATGGCAGCCGCGTTCTCGTTGTTGGTGCAGGCGGTCGCCTTGACAGCGCCGGTGGTGTCGCCGGGAACGCCGGAGTCAAAGCCGATGACGGGGATGTTCTTCTCTGCGCACTCTTCGAGGATCTCGGTGACAGCTTCGGTGGACAGGGCAGCCAGAGCCATGGCCTTGGGGTTCTTGGCCAGCTCGTTCTTGACCATGTTGACCTGCGCGTCGATCTCAGTCTCGGAAGCGGGGCCGTCGAAGTAGATGTCGACGTTGTAGTCTTCCGCAGCGGCTGCGGAGCCGGCGGCGACTGCCTGCCAGAACTGATGCTGGAAGCCCTTCGCCATGACGGGGATGTACATCTTCTCGCCGGTGGTCTCAGCGGCCGGAGTTTCCTCGGCGGGCGCCTCTTCGGTGGTGGTGGTCTCTTCGGTCGTGGTGGTGGTCTCGGTGGTGGTTTCGGTCTTTGCGGGCTCGGTCTTGGCGGCGCAGGCAGCCAGAGCGAGGACCATGACCAGTGCCAGAAGCAGAGCGATCAGTTTTTTCATGAATTGATTCCTCCTAAATTTTTTATCAAACACGCTTTGCGTGCAGGATACAAGTTACGGATGTTGGGCTTTAGCCCTTCTTGACGCGGTTGGCGGCCTTCGTTCTTGCGATATCGAGCAGGACCGCGCCGATGACGACGACGCCGGTGAGGAACGTCTGCCACGGAGCCTGCAGACCGCAGGAGGACAGACCATTTTTCAGGACCGACATGATGAACACGCCGATGAGCGTGCCGACCATCGTGCCGGAGCCGCCGGACATGGACGTGCCGCCGATGATGACGCCGGTGATGCCGTTCATTTCCTGGCCGTTGCCGGTACCCGGGGTGATGGTGGTGTAGGCCGCGGCGTAGAACAGGCCGCACATGCCCACGAAGAAGCCGGAGAGCGTATAGACCGCGACCTTCCAGTTGTCGACGTTGATGCCGGACAGGCGGGTCGCCTCTTCATTGGAGCCGATGGCGTAGACGTAGCGGCCGAATTTCGTCTTGTGCAGGATGAGCGCCGCGATGATGAAGAAGCCGATGAGCCAGAACGCGCCGACCGGGAAGCCCTTGATGCCGAACAGCTCCGCGCGGATGAAGACCTTCTTGAACCAGCCGCCGACTTCCGCCGTCGCGGTCGGCCAGGTCTGGGACTGGACCTTGGTGATGATGGAGCCGAAGCCCATGGACATCATCTGCGTGCCGAGGGTAGCGATGAAGGGAGGCAGCTTCAGCTTGGCGATCAGAACGCCGTTGACGAAGCCGAACGCGATGCCGACGAACAGCGTCAGCGCGATGGCGAGGATCAGCGGCCAGCCCTGCTTGAACACGTAGCCGCCCAGCAGCGCCGCGCACATCATGACCGTGCCGAGAGACAGGTCGATGCCGCCGGTGATGATGATGAACGTCACGCCGAAGGCCATGAAGCCGATGTAGTAGCTGGACTCCAGAATGTTTTTGACCATGTCCAGAGACAGGAAGTTATTGCCGAAGATCGAGAACACGATATACAGGATGACCAGCGCGGCCGGCGCCAGCAGCTTCTGCATATCCAGCTTTTTCTTACCTAATTTCTCCATGATTGATTACCCCTCTTCCCTCTTGGTTGCATATGTCATGATGGATTCCTGCGTAGCCTCGGAGATGTCGAGCTCGCCGGTAACGTGACCCTCGCACATGACGATCACGCGGTCAGACAGGCGGAGCAGCTCCGGCATGTCGGAGGAGATCATGATGATGGCCTTGCCCTCCTCGGCCAGCTGGGTCATCAGCTTGTAGATCTCGCTCTTGGCGCCGACGTCGATGCCGCGGGTCGGCTCGTCGAAGATGAGCACGTCGCAGTCGCGCAGGAGCCACTTGGAGATAACGACCTTCTGCTGGTTGCCGCCCGAGAGACTGCCGACGCGGGCGCGTGTGTTCGGCGTCTTCGTGCGGATCTTTTCGACGTAATCCTGCGCGTGCCGGTCGGCCTTGCCGTCGTTGACGAACGGGCCGCGGAACAGTTGCTCCAGGCTGGGCAGGACCGTATTGTCGGTCACGGACAGATTGAGACACAGGCCGTAGCGCTTGCGGTCCTCGGAGAGATAGCCGATGCCGTAGTGGACGGCGTCCTTCGGGCTGCGGATCTTCACTTCCCTGCCGTTCACGCGGATGACGCCGGCGTCCATCGGGTCCGCGCCGCAGACCAGACGCATCGTCTCCGTCCGCCCCGCGCCGACCAGACCGGCAAAGCCCAGGATCTCGCCCTTGTGCAGCTGGAACGAAACGTCCTTCACGTCCAGCGAGCGCAGATGCTCGGCCTCGAGCACGACGGGCGCGTCGGGCGGGCACATGGACTTCGTCTTCGGCTCTTCGTAGATCGTGCGGCCGACCATGAGCCGGATGACCTCGGAAATTTCCGCCGTGGGCGTCTCGAGCGTGTCGACATACTGGCCGTCGCGCATGACGGTGATGCGGTCAGTGATGCGCTTGAGCTCATCCATGCGGTGCGAGATGTAGATGATGCCGACGCCGGTCTTCTTGAGCTGGCGGATGAAGACGAACAGATCGTCGATCTCCGTGTCGGTCAGGACAGCGGACGGCTCGTCGAGAATGAGCAGCTTCGTGTGCTCATGGGACAGCGCCTTTGTGATCTCGACCATCTGCTGCTTGGCGACTGAGAGCGTCTTGACGACGGCCTTCGGATCAAGGTCGAGATGCAGCTTGTCAAACAGGGCCTGCGTCATGGCGTTCTGCTTCGCCTTGTCGACGAACGGGCCTTTCATCGGCTCGCGGCCGATAAAGATGTTTTCCGCCACAGTCAGGTGCTGCATGAGGTTCAGCTCCTGGTGGACGATGCAGATGCCGAGCGCCTGCGCGTCGCGCGGGCCGTGGATCTGGACCTGCTTGCCAAAAAACTCGATCGTGCCGCCGTCGCTCGGGTAGATGCCGGTCAGCACCTTCATGAGCGTCGATTTGCCGGCGCCGTTTTCGCCGACGAGCGCCATGACCTCGCCTTCGCGGACCTCGAGCTGCGCATTGTCCAGCGCGTGGACGCCCGGGAAGTATTTCTGGATCCCGGTCATTCTGAGAATCGTATCGGCCATTTTCCTTTTCCATTCCCCTTTCTCCTGCGGCGCGTTTTCCTGTATCAGGAAAGCGAAACGTTTTGCTCTTGCAGCGCGCAAAACCGCTTGCTGCGCCGGACGAATCCTTCTCCCCACAGAGAAAAGGCGAGAGGCATACGCTCCCCGCCGCCCCGGGCGGCGATCGTTCTTACAGCTTCATTGTAACAGCCTTCCAACAGAACCGGCATGAAAATTGTCCACAAAAAGGTGAAAATTGTGCGTTGAAATTATACAAATTTTTCGCAGAGAAGAAAAAAGCCTTCCCCGATGCGGGGAAGGCTTATACTATTCTCACCCGTGGTAGCCGATGGCGCGGGAGATGGTGTCGGCGGCGGCGCAGACGAGGCGGATGGCGTGCAGGAACTCGTCGGACTGGACCTGGCGGAACATGCCGACGCAGCCGATGGCGTAGCGTACCTCGCCCGTCACATCGTGGATGGGCGCGGAGACCGAGCGAAGGCCAATTTTGTATTCGCCGTTTTCCACGGCGTAGCCCTGCTCGCGGATGCGGGTGAGCTCGGGGGCGAACTGCTCCGGCGTGGTGAGGGTGTGGGGCGTGTAGGCCTTGAGCTCGGTGTGCGTGAGGATGCGGCGGCACTCGGCCGGGGAGCTGTTGGCCAAAAACAGCTTGCCCTGCGACGTGCAGTGGACCGGCAGACGCGCGCCGACCTCGGAGACCACACGCAGGCTCGCGCGGGATTCCTCCTCCGCGAGCGTCACGACGGCGGCGCGGTCAAAGACCGACAGGAAGACGCTCTCGCCGAGCTCGGTGCAGATGTTCTGCATGTGCGGCCGGGCGATGGCGCCGATGTCCCACGAGTTGGAGACGGCGCAGCCGTATTCAAACAGCCGGATGCCCAGCCAGTAGCGGCCGTTCGGCGTCTGCTCGATGAGGCCGGACTCACGCATGGTGGAGAGCAGGCCGTGGATGGTGCTCTTCGGCCAGCCGGTCTTCTGATACAGCTCTGTTAAGGATGCGGGCTGACCGGCGGCGGTCAGCAGGTCGAGCAGGCGGATCGCCTTTGCGACGGAATGGATGGTTTTTCCCTCTTGTTCTGCCATAACGGGACTCCTTTTACAATTCTTTATTATTACTATAGCATGGCGAACGTCGTTCAGCAACCGGATACGTTCGGCAATGTCGAAATAATTCCGAAAGTTGATTTTGGCGATTTGCTAAATTTGGTTTGCAATTATCCTGCTTTTGTTATACACTAATCACAAACAGCAAAGGAGGGGCGCGGAATGTACCAGATCATGCTCGTGGAAGACGAGGCGCTCGTGCGCGAATCGATGGCGCAGAACACGAATTGGGAAAAATTCGGCTTCGCGCCCCCGCATGTCTTTGAAAACGGCCGGCAGGCGGCCGACCATCTTGAGACTGTTCTGCCGGACGTGGTGATCACGGATATCTGCATGCCGTTTCTCGACGGGCTGGAGCTGGCGAAGCTCGTCTACGAGCGCTTTCCGGAGACGATCGTCGTCGTGCTGACGGGCTTCAGCGAGTTTTCCTACGCGCAGAAGGCCATCCGCTACCACGTGCACGACTATCTGCTCAAGCCGGTCAGCCCGAAGGAATTTGACCAGCTGCTGGAGAATCTGTCGGCGGAGCTGTCGCGGCGGGAGAACCGGCAGGGGCTCTACAGCCGCGCGGTCATGGCCGACGAGGTGCTGAAGGACCATTTCTTCCAGAGCCTTCTGCAGACCGACGCGCCGCAGGAGCTGCCGGCCTCGATGCGCGAGGCCGGGGCCGGGCTCGGCGGGCGGCTGCACGCCGTCGCGCTGGCGCTGCCGCCGGCGCGGCCGGAGGGCATCGAGGCCCGGGGCCAGCGCGTGGCGGAGGTCTGCGCGCCCGCGCAGTTCCGCCTGCTCGGCGACCAGCACGTGATGCTGATCGTGAGCGGCGACGAGACCGCGGAGCTCATGGCCCGGACCGCCGCCGGGGCCAGGCAGCTGCGCATGCAGCTGCAGGAGGCGGACGTGCATACCGCCATCGGCATCGGCGGCGCCTACGCCGGGGTAGACGGCCTGCGCACCTCTGCGCAGGAGGCGCAGCACGCGCTGGGCTACGCGTTCTCCACCGGCGAGACGCTGCTCTTTGACCCCGAGCTGCGCAAGGCCTCCGGCTCTTTGCAGACCGACGACTGCCCGACAGCCGCGCTCATCGCGAGCACGCTGCAGTCCGGCAGCGGCAACCGGGCGCTGGAGCTGACGGGGACGCTGTTTACCTGCATGCGCCGCCGCCGGGTGCATGTGAGCGAGTGCAGGCCGGTTTTGCAGCGGCTGCAGATCCTGATGGCCTCGCATCTGACGCGCGAGCAGCTGCAGCGCGCGCCCGCCATGCTCCTGCCGCAGCCGGAATACGCGCTGGAGGAGGTCCGGCTGTCCGTCGAGCGGCTGGAGGGCTATATCCTGCAGTGCCAGGCGCAGCGGAACGACACTCCGGCCGCCCGCTGCGGCCGGATGGCAGTGGAGTATATCGGCGCGCACTATGCCGACTGCGATCTCAAGCTGCCGGACCTGCTGGAGCATCTGGGCGTCAGCCGCAGCTATTTTTCCACGGTCTTCAAGGAGAAGACCGGCCAGTCGTTCGTGGAATACCTGACGAACCTGCGCATGGAAAAGGCCAAGGAATACCTGCGCGAGACGGGCCTTTGCACCTATGAGATCGCCGACCGGATCGGCTTTGCCGACCCGCATTATTTCTCGCTCACCTTCCGCCGACGCACCGGCATGACCCCAAAGCAGTACAGAGAGGCGGAAAAATGAACGAAAAGCAGAAGCTCTTTACCCGGCATTCGATCGGCACGCGGATTGCGGCGCTGTTCATGCTGCTGATCCTGGTCATCACGGGCGTGATGACCTATGTGTCCATCAGCGTCTCAACGAGCGAGCTGCTGGATAGCTCCACGGACTATACCGAGCAGCTCATCCTGCGCGTCAACGCGGAGCTCGATATGTACGTGGAATATATGAAGGACATTTCGGACTTCATCGTCGACAACGGCGCGGTCGCGGCCTATCTGCAGGCGGCGAACGAGCACCGGCTGACCGACGCGGCCTGCCGCGGCGCGCAGCAGCAGCTGGCCGCCGCACAGAAGATCCGCGCGGAGATCACCTCCATCGCGCTTATTCCGCAGTCGGGCGGAGCGCTGTTCGGAAGCGAGGGCGCGTCGCTCAATACCTATTCCAATTATCACACGGCGGACTGGTACGTGGACGCGCTGGCGGACCCGGACGAGGTCCAGGTCTCGTCGTCCCGCGTGGAAAATCTGATCGCGGGGCAGTACAACTGGGTCGTCTCCTTTTCCAAGGCCGTGCTCGACGCGGCCGGGCAGGTGCAGGGCGTGCTGCTGATCGACCTCAACTATCAGATCATCGACCGGCTCTGTGCGGATATCCAGCTGGGCAGCCGGGGCTATATCTACCTCATCGACCAGTCGGGCGGCATCCTCTGGCATCCGCAGCAGGATCTCATCTACGCGGGGCTGAAGGAGGAGAACGCCCAGCAGGTGCTCGCGGCCAAAAACGGCCGGATGCTCCTCGGCAAGGGGAGCGGCCGCAAACTCTACGTCGCCTGCGCGTCGGAGGCGACGGGCTGGACCGCCGTGGGCGTCGCCTATACGCAGGAGCTGCTGCGCAGCCGGGACCGGATCTACCAGACCTATCTGCTCATCGCGGCGGCGGCGCTGGTGCTGGCGCTGGTCTTCGCGCTGCAGCTGTCCATGTCCATCGCCGACCCCATCCGCCGGCTGACGCAGACGATGCGGCGCGTGGAGGAGGGGGATCTGCACGTGCGGTGTCAGGTCTCGTCGCGCACGGAGCTCGGGCAGCTGTCCGACAGCTTCAACCACATGATCGCCAAGACGGCCGACCTGATGGACGAGCGGCTGCGCATCGAGGAACAGAAGCGCAAAAGCGAATGGAAGGCGCTGCAGGCGCAGATCCAGCCGCATTTCCTCTATAACACGCTCGACTCCATCATCTGGATGAGCCACGCCGGGCGCAGCGAGGAGGTCGTGGAGATGACGAGCGCGCTGGCCGCACTCCTGCGTTCGTCGATCGGCGACGGATCCGACACCAACACGCTCAAGACCGAGATCGACCACGTGCGCAGCTATCTGACCATCCAGAAAATGCGCTACCACACTCTGCACGACGAGATCGACATCGACCCGCAGACGGAGGACTGTCTGCTGCCGAAGCTCGTGCTGCAGCCGCTGGTGGAAAACGCGATCTACCACGGCATCAAGGTCAAGCAGCAGGGCGGCACGGTACGCATCGAGTCGCTGCTGGAGGAGGACCGGCTGCTCATCACCGTGGAGGATGACGGCGTCGGCATGACGCCGGAGCAGCTGGCGACGATCCTCGAGAAAAAAGAGGCGGACGGTGAGAGCAGCAAGATCGGCGTCTGCAACGTCAACGAGCGGCTGCAGCTGTTTTTCGGCAGCGAGGCGGCCATGAAATACTATTCGGAGCCGGGGAAGCGGACGATGGTGATGCTGGTGCTGCCCATCGTGCGGGAAAAGGGGGACGCGGATGCGGAAGCTTAAATCAATTGCAGTCTGCGCGCTGTGTCTCTGCCTGCTGCTGGGCCTCGCCGGCTGCGCAGCTGCGCAGCGGCCGCTGCGCGTGACGCTGGTCCTGAAGACGGAGACCGACGTGGCTGAGTTCTGGGGCATGCTTCTCTCCGGCGTCCGGAAGGCAGCGGAGGAATACGGCGTGGAGCTGACGGTCCGGACATCTCCGACCGAGACCGCGATCGACGAACAGATCGAGCTGATCCGACAGACCGCGGCGGAAAAGCCGGACGTCATGATCCTCTCCGCTGCGGACTACGACCGCTGCGCCGAGGCGACGGAGGAGGCCATCGCCGCCGGGATCGGCGTGGTGGCGGTCGACACGGATGTGAATGCCGGGGGCCGGGCCTGCTTTGTCGGCAGCAACAACTACCAGATCGGGCAGGAGATGGGCAGCCAGATGGCGTCCTATCTGCCCGAGGGCGGCAAGGTCGCCGTCATCCAGCACATGCTCACGACCACGACCGGCATCGACCGCACGCGCGGCGTGATCGACGCGCTGACGCAGGCGGGGAACATCGAGATCCTCGGCAGCTACTGCTGCGACAACAGCACCCTCCGCGCGCAGGAGATCACGACGGCGCTGCTCGAGGACGAGCCGGACATCCGGGGCTTCGTGTGCACGAACGAGGTCTGCAACGTGGGTGCGGCGAACGCGCTCGTCGAGCTCGGCATGGGCGGCAAGGTCTTCGTCGTCGGCTGCGACAATTCGCAGCGGCAGATCGCGCTGCTCGAGCAGAACATCATCCAGGCCATCGTCATCCAGCGGCCGTTCAACATGGGCTACATGGCCGTGCAGCAGGCCGTGCGCGTCGCGCAGGGGGAGACGCCGGAGGATTTTGTGGAGGTCGCCTGCGTACTCATTACCCGGGAAAATATGTACACCCAGGAAAACCAGAAGCTGCTGTTCCCGGTGATGGAACAGTGACCAAAGGCTCCCCTCCCAGGGAAGCCATTGGGGTGCATCCTGTAGGGGCGGGGCAAATAAAGAAGACCTACTCGCAAAAAGGTGCAGCCTGACAAGTTCAGACTGCACCTTCTATTGATAGCAGATATTCTAAGGCAACTGCCCACAAATCTGATACCCCCGTATCAGGCGGCGCGTACCAAGCGCCCGTAAGGTGAGTATCGAGTGGAACGACGCCTGAAAAATAGGGACTTGCCTGAATTCAGAGGCAGGATGCACCAAGCGCGTCCCCAAGCACTCTTTTCTCCCCTATCTTTTCTCTTGCGAGAGAAAAGATAGGGCCGCCGGAGGCGCGTCAGAAATGACCACGACGGAACGAGCCGCCGCAAGCGACGTCTCTTTTCCTCTGTGCTCGTTTCTTCCTTTCCAAACCGCAAACTAAATTTGCGGTTTGGGTTTTTCTATGCAAATTTGATACAACCTCTCAGTCTCGGCTGCGCCGAGCCAGCTTCCCTGGGAGGGGAGCCTTTCAGGTCCGGCTGTGGCCGGGGGACAGGAGATTTTTTCCGCAGTGTGGGCAGCTCTCGCCGTCGCTGCGGCCGAGGCGCCTGCCGCAGAAGGGGCAGCGCCAGAGCGCAAGGTACACCAGCGCGTACCCGCCCGCAAAGCAGGCCGTAAACAGGAAATACACCGGCTTCGATACGCCGCAGCCGATCAAAAGACTCGCCAGCGTCAGCGCCAGCAGCACAAAAAGCAGGACCTTGACTGTTTTCAGATGCATGAAAAAGCCTCCTTACCCTCTTGCATCCCGGGACCACGTTGCTTCCACTTTCTTCTGTCTGTATTATAGCACGCTGTCAGAAAACTGCCTACTGATTTTTGTAATTTTTGTGCATGTTGTTTCAGCTACCCCTGGCTGTTCTGCGCGTCGATCTTCTCCTTGAGGTCGTTCAGGTAGACCCAGCGCTCCGTCTTTTCGTCAAGTTCGGCGCTCAGCCGCTCCTGCTCGTCCGTCAGCTCCTGCAGCCGGACGTAATCGCTGCCGCAGGCTTCCTGCGCGCGGCGGCAGGCGGCGAGCTTCTCCTCCAGCTCCGCCAGGACCGCGTCGATCGTCTCGAACTCCCGCTGCTCGTTATACGAGAACTTCAGCTTCTTCTCCCGCGGCCGCTCCGGCTGCGGTTTTTCGGTCTTTTCGGACTTTTCCGGCTTCTTTTCCTCCGCCGGGCGGCGCTTGCGCGCCCAGTCGGACCAGTTGCCGGCGAAGATGTCGACGCGCCCCTCCGGCCGGACCTCCAGAATGGTGTCCGCCATCTTGTCGAGGAAGAAACGGTCGTGCGAGACCGTGATGATCGGGCCAGGGAAGCTCTGCAGATAGTCCTCGAGGATGGAGAGCGTCGTCACGTCCAGATCGTTCGTCGGCTCGTCGAGCAGCAGCACGTTCGGCGCCGCCATCAGGACTGACAGCAGATACAGCCTCCGCCGCTCGCCGCCCGAAAGACGGCCGATCGTCGTCTGCTGCAGATCGGGCGTGAACAAAAAGCGCTCGAGCATCGTCTTGGCCGAGAAGGTCCCCTCGTCGGTCTTCACCTGCGCGGCAACCTCGTGGATGCAGTCGTACACGCGCTGGTTCAGGTCCAGCTCGCGCCCCTCCTGCGAAAAATGCCCGATGCGGACCGTCTCGCCCAGCTCGACCGTGCCGCTGTCGGGCTGAATCTCGCCCGCGAGCAGCCGCAGGAGCGTCGATTTGCCCGCGCCGTTGCGGCCGACGATGCCGATGCGGTCCGTCCGCAGCACGCCGTAGGAGAAGTCCGCAAAGAGCATCCGCCCGTCATACCCCTTCGACACGTGCTCGAGCGTGATGATCTTTTTGCCGAGCCGGCTCGAGGCCGCGGCCAGCTGCACCGTGCTGTCGCGCTCCGGCGCTTTCTGGTTTTTGAGGGCCTCATAGCGGTCGATGCGCTCCTTGCTCTTGGTGCTGCGGGCCTGGCAGCCGCGCAGGATCCATTCGCGCTCGACGCGCAGGATCGACTGCCGCTTGCGCTCGGACGCCTCGGCCATCTGCGCGCGCTGCTCGCGCAGCTCCAGATAGCGGGAGTAATTCGCCTCGTAGTGATAGAGCTTGCCGCGCGAGAGCTCCGTGATGTGGTTCACGACGCGCTCAAGAAAGTACCGGTCGTGCGTCACCATGACGAGCCCGCCCTTATACCGCCGCAGCCAGTCCTCCAGCCAGGCGACCATCTCCGTGTCAAGGTGGTTCGTCGGCTCGTCGAGCACCAGCACGTCCGCCGGATGGATGAGCGCCGCGCACAAAGCCGCGCGGCGGCGTTCGCCGCCGGAGAGCGTGCCGATGCGCCGGTCCGTCTCGCCGAGGCCGAGCTTCGTCAGCATCGCCTTTGCCTCGTATTCGTTCAGCGCGCGGAACTGCGGCGGCATGCTGGCGAAGACCTGCTCCAGGATCGTCCGGTCGTCGTCCATCTCCGGGTTCTGCGGCAGATAGCTCACCTGCAGGTTCGGCCGGCGCGAGATGCGCCCGCTGTCCGGCTGCACGAGCCCGGCCAGCACCTTCAGAAACGTCGATTTGCCGGTGCCGTTGATGCCGATGACGCCGGTCTTGTCCCCCTCGTTGAGATAAAAATCCACATCCTGCAGCAGCTGACGGCTGCCGAAATTGATGGAAAGCTGTTCTGCGGATAAAAGCATAAAATTCCTCCTTCAAGGGGTTTCTGCGCCTATTCTATCACAGCTTCCGCCGGAAATCACGCGCTTCTTGCATTTGTTCCGTGTTTCTGCTATCATGGGGGCGAAAAACCGATGAAACGGGGAGAATTGTTTATGGAGCCTGTGAAGCTGCTGGCGCTCGATCTGGACGGGACGCTGCTGAATTCCCAGAAGGAGCTGACGCTGCGCACCCGTGATGCGCTCTATGCCGCGGCGGGAGCTGGCGTCGAGATCGTACCGACGACGGGCCGCTTTTTTACCGGTATGCCCGAGGTCATTCAGAAGCTGCCGTTTCTGCACTTCGCCATCACCATCAACGGTGCGCAGGTCTATGATATCCGCGAGAAAAAAGCCGTCAGCACGGCGGAAATCCCGCTGGAAACGGCGCTGCGGGTCCTGGAGTATCTCGACGGCTTCCCCGTGATCTACGACTGCTATCAGGACAACTGGGGCTGGATGACGCGCAGCATGCAGGAAAACGCCGCCGCATTTGTCCCCATCGATCATTCGCTGCGCATGGTGCGCAGTCTGCGCACGCCGGTCGACGAGCTCAAGGCGTATCTGCGGGAGCAGAACCGGAGCGTCCAGAAGCTGCAGCTGTTCACACCGGACGATGCGCTGCGCGGCAGGCTGCTCACCGACCTCGCGGAGCGTTTCCCCTGCCTGAGCGTCAGCACGTCCATGCCCTGCAACATTGAGATCAACGACGCGCACGCCAACAAGGGCGAGGCCATTGCGTCTCTGGCAGCGTATCTCGGCCTGTCGATGGCAGCGACGATGGCCATCGGCGACGGACTGAACGACAGGAGCATGATCAAAATGGCAGGGACTGGCGTGGCCATGGCAAATGCGTGCCCAGAAATTCTGGCGTTTGCCGATGAAGTGACAGCCTCCTGCGACGAGGATGGCGCGGCGCTCGCCATCGAGCGGCACTGCGTGCCGGGAAAGGCGTAACGGAAATGTTCGACTGTCATATTCATATGGTGCTGGACGGCGTAAATTGGAGGGAATCCATTGCGCGGCACAAGGCTGCACCGCAGGAGGCACTCATCCGAAAAACGCTCGCGCAGTATCAGGCGCTGGGCTATACCTACCTGCGCGACGGCGGCGACCGCTGGGGCGCGGGCGCGCTGGCCGCGAAGCTTGCGCCGGAATACGGCATCCGCTACCGCACCCCCTGCTTCCCCATCTACAAGACCGGCCACTACGGCAGTTTCATCGGCCGCGGCTTTTCCACACCGGCGGAATACCGCGCGCTCGTGCGCGCGGCCAAAGCCGCGGGCGCGCACTTTATTAAGATCATGATCTCCGGCCTCATGGACTTTGAGCACTACGGCGTCCTGACCGACGAGCCGCTTGCGCCGGGCGAGATCGCGGACATGATCGCCGGTGCCCATGACGAGGGCTTTTCCGTCATGGCGCACGCCAACGGCGACAGCGCCGTGCGCGCCGCACTGGCTGCCGGGGTCGACTCGATCGAGCACGGGGCCTATCTCTCGCCCGAGACGCGCAGCCAGCTGGCGGAAAGCCATGCCGTCTGGGTGCCGACGCTCGTGACCATCGGCAATCTGATCGGCGACGGCCGCTTCCCGGACGCGGCGCTGCGTCCGCTGCTGGCGTTCCAGCAGCAAGCCGTCCGCGACGCCGCGGCGCAGGGGGCAAGGATCGCCTGCGGCAGCGACGCCGGGGCCTACCGCGTCCTGCACGCGCAGGGCGGCCTGGACGAGCAGGCCCTCCTCCGCCGCACCCTCGGCCCCACCGCCGACCAGATCCTGACCCAAGGCAATACCGAGATCCAAAAGCGCTTTTGACGCCCCCCTGCGTTGCTCCCAAAGGCTCCCCTTCCAGGGGAGCCTTTTTTGGGGAGGAGGGACACCAGCTCTCCACATAAAACAAGCAGCCCGGACATCGGGCTGCTTGTTGGTCCTTTATAGAAGTTCTCTTTACTTACCCGAGTCAAAATCCGACTCCGTGCGGGTGCGCAGGCGGCTGATGGCGTCGGTCAGGGTCTGCGTGTCGTCCGGGAAGAGGCCGGAGGCGATGGCCGTGCGGATCGGGAGGATCTCATACTGCGCGCCGTCCGCGCCGGAGCCGCGGTCCATGAGGTACAGCGGCGTGTAGTTGACGCCGGTCAGCGCCGTCTCGCCGGTCTCGCCGTTTTTGGTGAACTGCAGGTTCAAAATGACCGACGATTCACAGCCGGAGGCATAGCTGCTGTCCTGGCTGGAGAAGAAATTGCCGAGGCTGTAGGCGACGAAGCAGGTCTTGTCCTTGCCGTCGTCCGTCGTCACGTCCATGGTCTCCATTTTGCCGACCAGATGGCTGTGCGTGCCCAGGATCGCATCCGCGCCGCGCTCAAAGAGCTGCTTTGCCAGCGACTGCTGCGTCTTCGTCACCTCGAGCGTTGCCTCGCTGCCCCAGTGGAGCATCACGAGGATGACGTCGGGCTTGAGCTCCTTCGCCGCGTCCACCGACCGCAGCAGCGCCTGCGTGTCGAGCTTTTCATAGTCCGTGCTGTAGTCCTTGTAAAGCAGATTCACCGCGTACTCCGCGCCCTCCGGCAGCTGCAGACCGCCAAGTCCCTTGGTATAGGCGATGATCGCCACTTTCAGCCCGCTGACATTTTTGATCACCACGCCGTTGTTGGCCGCGCGCTCCGCGGCGTCGGCGTAGGTGCCCGCGTGGTCGATCCCGGCGTTCGTCAGATAGCTGATCGTGCTCTGCAGGCCGGACAGGCCGTTCTGGATGGAGCAGGTGTTCGCCGTCTGCAGCAGGTCAAAGCCGATGGTCGAAAGCGTCGTCGCCAGCGACTCCGGCGCGCGGTAATCCGGCTTGCCGGCATAGGGCGCGCCGCAAAAATTGCACTCGAGATTCCCGATCGTCAGATCGGACGAGAGCGTATAGCCGGACACGGCCGCGAAGCTCTCGGCAAAGTTATAGCTGCCGTCCGGCTGCTTCGCGTCGGCGAGCAGCTCGTCCGTGATCATGATATCGCCGACGGCGGAGATGGTCACGGTGGTATCCGGCTCCGTCTCGAGCTGCAGCGTGGTGTCTTTTTTCGCGTAGAGCTCCGGATGCTCGCGCCGATTGCGGCAGCCGCGCAGGATGAGGATCAGCGACAGCACAAAGATCACCAGCAGTACCGCCGCCAGCACGCGCTGGCGCATCAGCAGCTTCCGCTTCTGCTCCTGCCGGCGCAGACGCCGCGCCTCCATCAGCTCCTCGTTCTGCCTGCGTTCCATATGATCCATGCGCGCACCTCCTGTCCGTTTGTATCCGGGCTGTAATTTATATATGATATCACAGTTCCCGGAAAAAGGCAAGTCTCCGCCATCCGGCAAACAAGCGGCTTGGCTTTTTGCGCTGGATATGCTATAATTATGTATCATTTTGTAACAGAGGAACGAATCATGCGTCAAACAAGCAAACGGGCGCGCCGCTCGCGGCTTCTGATGATCTTCATTCTGGTGCTGCTGATCGCGCTCGTCCTGTGGGGCCTCGCCGCGCTGGCCGACCGGCTCCTCCACTACGGCGCGAATGCCACCGTCAGCGCCAAGGACGCCGACCAGCCCAGCGCCATCACCCCGACGCCGGAGACGGCGGACGACACCCCGAAAAATACATACGATCCCGCCTGCTTCTACCGCGACGGCGAATTTCTCCGCTATGAGAGCAGCACCGTGACCAGCCAGATCGGCATCGACGTCTCCGCCCACCAGCAGGACATCGACTGGCAGCGCGTCGCCGCCAGCGGCGTCCAGTTTGCCATTCTCCGCGCGGGCTACCGCGGCTATACCGAGGGCTCCATCCAGGAGGACGCGTATTTTGAGCAGAATCTCGCCGGTGCCATCGACGCCGGGCTCGACGTGGGCGTCTATTTCTTCTCCCAGGCCATGGACGAGCAGGAGGCGCGCGAGGAAGCCCGCTTCGTGCTGGATAAGATCTCCGGCTATCAGCTCGCCTACCCCGTGTTTTTCGACTGGGAGAAAATCGGGGCCGACGCCCGCAGCGACGCGATGGACCTGACCTCGCTCACGACCGTGACGGATACCTTCTGCTCGGAGATTGAGGCCGCAGGCTATCAGGCCGGGCTGTATTTCAACCAGCAGCTGGGCTATGAGGAGCTGCACCTGCCGAGCCTGCAGGGCTACACCTTCTGGCTCGCCGAATACAACGACACGCCGTCCTTCACCTACGACTTTGATCTCTGGCAGTACGCCAGCGACGGCAGTGTCGACGGCATCGACGGCGACGTCGATCTGAATCTGGCTTTTATCGGGAAGTGAACGTATGAGATCTTCCGCCTCCGGGCATGCCCGGCTCGCATTTGCCGGGAGCATGCTCGTTTTTGGGACCATCGGCCTGCTGCGCCGGTTCATCGATCTGCCGAGCGCGGTCATTGCCTGCTTCCGCGGGCTGCTCGGCTGTGTTCTTCTGCTGCTTCTGCAGCGTCTGCGCGGCAGAAAGCCGGACCTTGCCGCCCTGCGGCGGTATCTGCCCGCCCTGCTCATCTCCGGCGGTATGATCGGCTTCAACTGGATGCTGCTGTTTGAGGCCTACCGCTATACGACCATCGCCGTCGCCACGCTCTGCTACTATATGGCCCCGGTGCTGCTCATCGCATTTTCGCCGCTGCTGTTCAAGGAAAAGCTGACCGGGCGGCAGATCGTGTGCGTGCTGCTCGCGGCGCTCGGCATGGTGCTGGTCTCCGGCGTGCTGGACGGCAGCGGGCTGAATGACGGCGCGATGAACGGCATCGTGCTCGCGCTGGGCTCGGCCGTCCTCTACGCGCTCATCACTGCTGTCAACCGCAAATATCTCGGCCCTGTCGACGCCTATGACAAGACCATCGTCCAGCTCGGCGCGGCCGGGCTGGTGCTCGTGCCGTATCTGCTGCTGACGGGCGGCTTCGCCGGGCTGCGGGTCACGCCGCTGTCCGCGGGACTGATGCTGCTCGTCTCGCTGACGCACACGGCCATCCCCTACGCGCTGTATTTCGGTGCCATGGTGCGCCTGCCCACGCAGACCGTCGCGCTGATGAGCTACCTCGACCCCATCACGGCCCTGCTGCTCTCCGCCCTCGTGCTGCACGAGCCCCTCTCCCCCGCCGGCCTCGCCGGCGCCGCCCTCGTCCTCGGCGCCACCCTCCTGAGCGAACTCTGGGCACGCAAAAAGCCCACATAAAAGGCTCCCCTAAAAGGGGAGCTGGCAGCCGCAGGATGACTGAGAGGTTGTATCAAATTTATGGCTGCCGGTTGCCTCCGGCAGTTGCAAATCTGCAATGACCTCTCAGTCTCGGCTGCGCCGAGCCAGCTTCCCTGGGAGGGGAGCCTGGGGTAAGGAAGCCGCCCGGCAGCTTAGCTGCCGGGCGGCTTGGTGTTAGCCTCTGGTTTCCTGGGAGATGGCGCGGATGGCGTTCAGGGCGAAGCCGTGCTCTTCGAGCGTGATGACACTTCCGCAGTACGGGCACTTCGCGCTGGCGTTGATCTCCAGCGGCGCGCCGCAGTGCGGGCAGCTGACGGTCTGCATGTTGCCGCCCGCTTCGGTCTTCGTGCCGGTCGGCCGGACGAGATCCCACTCGTAGGTCATGAACTTCTCCTTGTTCCGGTCGCCGGAGACAAGGCTGCCCGTTGCGTCGTCGAGCGTGTAGTCGACGATGCGGGTCTTCAGCCGGGCGACGAGCACGTCGTTGCCGCCCTCCTGGCACCAGCCGCGCAGGTCGACGGACAGAACGGCGATGCGCTCGACGTAGTTCGTCTGGCCCTTCTGCTTCTTGCGCTGCAGCTGGTTATCCATCTGGGTGAAGAAGGCGTCGGTGCAGTACGGACGGATGGGCGAGATGTCCTTCTTCTGCCAGCAATCCTGCATCTGGACGTAGAGGTTCGAGAGCTTCGAGGTGAGCTCGGTCTCGTCGAAGGCTTCGTCGAGCTGCGTGTACTCGCTCATCGGCTTCAGCTTGCGGTTCGCAGCCGCGGACCAGCTGACGCCGCCGGCCTTGCGCTTCTTCTTGCCGCCCACGTTCGTAGTGACGAAGGCCACCATCAGGATGATGCCGATGACCCAGAAGCTGAGCCCGAGCGTCCCGCCGTCGGAGGAATCGGCATACGAGTCGCTATCCCAGTCAGAGCTGTCCCAGCTGGAATCGGAGCTGCTCCAGTCGGAGGAATCGCCAAAGTCGGAGTCGCCGGAATAATCGCCGAAATCTGCGCCCGCCGGCAGCGCCGCGATCAGCACGAGCATCACGCACAGCGCCAGCGCCAGCAGACGCTTGAACCATGTTTGTTTCATCAGGTTACCCCTTTCTCATTTTCTTTCTGCTGCCAGTATAACACCCCGACCTGCCGGATGGCAAGCAAAACAAATGCCCGCCGAAAACTTTCGGCGGGCATTGCGGATGCGCTTATAATTCCTGATAGACCGCTCTGGCGCCGCCGATGTACTTCGGGCGCGTGCGGGCGCAGAGGATATTGGCTTCGCCGATCTTCTTGATCGACAGCCGGACCGGGATAGCCACCCGGCGCAGGTGCATGCCGATGAGCGTGCCGCCGATGTCGATGCCGGCGTCGGCCACGATCGTCTCGACGAGGACCGGATCCTTGAAATTCGCCCACGCGGTCATGGCGAACGAGCCGCCCGCGTGCAGCTGCGGGATAGCGTTGACGATCTCAAAGCCGTGTGATTCGGCCACGGCGCGCTCGACGACGAGTGCGCGATTGAGATGCTCACAGCACTGCACGGCAAGCTCGATGCCCTGCGCCTGCAGCACCGGATAGATGCCCGCGAACGCGGCCTGCGCCGCCTCCAGACTCGAGCCCTTGCCGATGCGCGCGCCAACCATCTCGCTCGACGAGCAGCCGACGACAAAGATCTTGCCGGGCTTCAGCTTTGCGGCCTCCAGCAGCTCCGTGACGGCCTGCCGGGCCTGCGCGGTCAGTTCTTCATACATGTGTTATTCACCCTTCCAGAATGCTTTGTGGATCTCCGGGACCTTGGAAAGCGCGGTATAGAGCAGCACGGACAGCACGATGCCGATGGCCGCCTGCACCAGATTGTTGGGGATGGACGCCGCGGCGGACAGGCCCTTGCCCAAGATCAGCGCCTTGTAGCCGAAGTAGCCCAGCACCATCACGACCTCGGACGGCAGTTCGATCACAGCCAGACGCCAGAACGGGATCTTCTCGCCCTTCTTCAGCAGCGGCCGCAGCAGCAGCGCTGCGATCAGCGCCACAAGACCCTTGATCAGGAACGTACCGGGGACATAGTGGGCATATCCGGCCAGCAGATCGGCCAGACCGCTGCCGATCCCGGCGGCAAAGAAGCCGTACCACGGGCCGAGCACCAGACCGGCCAGCAGGCACATGCACTCACCGAGATTCGTATAGCCCGCCACGGTCGGGATCTGCACGATCATCGTCGCCACGCAGCAAAGCGCCGCGAACATCGCGCTCAAAACCAGCTTCCGGATCGTTTCATTTTTCATCGTCAGGGAACCTCTCTTCCAAAGAATACCCTGATTATAGCCGATTCTGATTCTATAAAAAGACGCAAAAACCGATATTTTTTTAGGTACAGTTTTTCCCGGACGGCCGCATCAGCCCCGGCACGCGGCAGACCGCCTGCTCCAGCAGCACGGCCAGCACGATCCCCGCTGCGAAGCCGTACCACGGCCCAAGGATCCATCCGGCGAGCAGGCACAGGCTGTCGCCAAAATTCAGATAACCGGTCGCAATGGGGATCTGGATCACCATCGTTGCCGCGCAGCTGAGCGCCGCGAACATCGCGCTCAGAACCAGCTTCCGGATCGCCTTGGAGGTCTCAGATGATGCGGCCGAGGCCCGCGGTCTTCGCGGCCTGGGCAGCGCGGCGCAGGGCGGAGACGGGCTCGCCCTCGAGGAAGTAGGCGTACATGTCGAGGATCATCCCGGCCAGCTCCGAATCAGCCTCCAGACCGGAGACCTCCTTCAGGACCTTCGCCGCTTCTTCCTTCGACTGCTCGACGCCCGCCTCGTTCAGATAGCGGTACACCGCGCCGGCTGCGCCGACGGCGATATACGCGGGCTTCACGCCCTGCTCGAGGCACAGCAGGCTCGAACCGATCAGGCGGTCGGCCGCGCCGAGCTTCCGCGTCGGGTCGCCGCCGACACGCTTGCAGGTATCCTTCAGCGCGGCGTTGCGGAAGCGGCCCAGCAGGTCCGTGATGTGGAGCATCAGGCCGTCCAGCTCGACGCCGTACTTCTTGGAAAGCGCCAGCGCGCTTTCCAGCATGGCGTTCTGGACAATCGTCAGGACCTCGGGATCGTCGATGGACTGGTAGATATACTTCCGGCCCTCGTAGCCGCCCAGGTATGCGCAGGTCGCATGGCCCATGTTGTGGACGTACAGCTTGCGCTTGATATAGAAGTCAAACGGCTCGAACGGGACCATGTTCGTGATCTCGGGGATCTCGCCCTTGAACGCGGCCTTGTCGACGGGCAGGAAGCCGTAGCGCTCGACGCAGACGCGCATCGGATCGCCGTCCTTCATCTCCTCGGTCTGCACGGGGACCATGCGGCCAATGGAGGCCTCGACCAGGCCGACCTTCTCGTCGAAGTGCTTCTTTTCTTCGTCGGTCAGCAGGTCCTTCAGCATGCCCTCCATGACCTTGTTGGCGTCCATCAGGTTCTCGCAGATGATGATGTTGAGCGGACGGTCGTCCCGCGCCCAGCGCTTTCTGAGACCCGCGACGATGTTGCCGACGATGAACTTGAGAATTCTCGCACCGACCGCCGTCGCCATGATGTCGCAGTTGGCGATCGCTTCGGAGGCCGCCTCCTGATCGTTGCCGTTGACTGCGGTCACGTGCTCGATCATGACGTCCTCATGCCCTTCGCTGGACACATAGCGGACGGGGTACTGCTTCTTTTCCTGCAAAGCCTTGACCACGGGCTCCGCCACGTCGATGAACGTGACCTCGTAGCCGGACTGGCTGAGCGTCGCGCCGATAAAGCCGCGGCCGATGTTGCCGCCGCCGTACATAACTGCCTGTTTCATAGTGATTCTGACCCTCTTTTTTTATTTCTTGCCGTACAGCTCGTACAGCTTCAGGACTTCATCCTTCGTCTTCACGCCGTCGGACGCGCTGACCTCGCTGAGGGAGGCCGCCGCGCTGCAGGCGCCGAGCTTCAGCGCCTCCGGCAGCGGCATATCCGTCTCCGCCGCGTACAGAACGCCCGCGCAGAACGCGTCGCCCGCGCCGACGGTGCCCTTGATATAGCCCTTCGGGAGCTTCAGGCTCTCAAATTCATAGTAATTGCCGTTCTCGTCCATGCCGCAGCCGATCTCCGGGCAGTGGATGACGGCCCACTTCGCAACGCCCAGCTCGTGGAGCTTCTGCAGCGCGGCCTTCATGTTTTCCACATGCAGCACGCCGTCTTCTCCGCGGAGCAGCACGCCCGTGGTCTGCTGGGTCTCAAGCTCGTTGATGATGCAGTAGTCGGTGTATTTGAGCGCCGGGGTCACGAGCCGCGCAAAGCGCTCGCCCGCCTCGGAGACGACGTCGATGGACGTCTTCATCCCGGCCTTCTGCGCCCGGTGCAGGAGCCGTGCCATCTTCGTGCCGTATTCCGCGTCCGGCTCGTCCAGATGCGGCAGCAGCAGGATATAGCCGATGTGGAAGATATCGACGTCGAGCTTATCCCAGTCGATGTCGTCCTCGCCGTAGTAGGCGTTCGCGCCCGCGTGCTGGAAGAAGGTGCGCTCTTTCGTCTGGTTGTTGGACATGACCGCGGTAAAGGACGTGCGGCCGTTGCGCTTGACCATGGAAAGGTCGATATTCTTGTATTTTCCCATCTCCTGCAGGACGAAATCGCCCTCGGCGTCATGCCCGGCAAAGCCGGAGGCCACGAGCGGAAGCTGGGGATCGAGTCTTGCGAGGTCCGAAATGGTGTTGCAGACCGAGCCGCCGGTGGACTGCTTGATGCCCTCGGTGATGTGCGTCAGCTCATTCTGCTTCGGCCAGGTCTCAATGGGATAGGTAATATCCACGATCATATTACCCGCGCAGCAAATTCCTTTTTTCATACTTCCTCCCTGTGTTTTTGCAGAACCTGGGCTGGAACTCCGGCCCATCCGGCAATTCTGCCTTGTTTTTCTGCTCTGATACTGTTATTATGAGGGACAAAGGCAGGCTTATCACCGATAAATCTGCTTCCACATCCCGACAATGATGCGATTTGGTGAAAATATGGAACTGTACAACGAATATGAGCTGATCTCGCACTCCAAACTGGCCGACTGCTCGATGTTCATCGTCGACATGGTCTACCGCCCCATGCACCTGCACAAGGAGATGGAGCTGTGCTACATTCTGAGCGGCACCTGCCGCGTCAGCACCGACCGGCAGAGCTTCACCGCCGGTGCCGGCGGCGTTCTGCTCTTTGACGCGGGCGCGGGCCATGAGATCTGGGCCGCGGACGCGCCCGCGCGGATCCTGACGCTGCAGCTGTCGCACGGCTTCTGCAGCCGCTTCTATCCGCAGATCCGCAACGTCCGCTTCGGCTGCCGCCTGCTCTCCGACTGCCTGTCGGAGCTTTCCCTGCACACGCTGCAGCATGCCATGCTGCAGGCGTTTTCCGAATACCTGCTCGACTCGCCGCAGGCCATGTTCGCCTGCATGGCGCAGATCCACGCGATCTTCGCGCTTTTGCTGCAGGGCGTGCCCTACCGCGTGCTGAGCGACACGGAAAACACCACCCAGACACGCAACGCCGAGCGCATGCACCGGATCCTGCACTATCTCGAGACGCATTATTCCGAACCCGTCCGCCTCAGCGAGATCGCGAAGACCGAGGGGCTCACGCAGACGTACCTGTCGCACCTGTTCCGCGAGCAGCTGCATATCCCGTTTCAGGAGTATCTGGCCCGGCTCCGGCTGGAGGCGGCCATGCTGCTGCTGCGCCAGTCCGACACGACGCTGACCGACGCGGCCTATGCCTGCGGCTTCTCCGACCCCAAGTATCTCAACCAGAGCTTTTTGAAAAACCTCGGCATGACGCCCCGGCAGTGGCTGCAGGAAAACCGCCCCGCCCCCACCGGCGAGACGCAGTCCAAAGAGGATTCCCGCACGGCCCAGCATATCCTGACGCCCGACGAATGCCGGGCGCTGCTGGACGCGTACGGGATCATGCCGGATCAGATCTTCAGGATCTTCAGTTCTTCGCCGCTGGCGTAGGCTTTTTCCATGATGCGCTGGACGTGGACCGCGTCGGACGCGGGGACGACGAGCGGCTTGTCATTCAGGATGGAGTCCGAGAAGCTCTCGATCTCGCGGGTGTACATGTTGCCGAAATCGCCCGGGATCTCAATGCCCGCGTCGTCCGCGTGGGTCTGCTCGGCCGAGTAGGCCACGTTTTTGTCAATGAACACGGCGTTCAGCTTGCCGCCGTCGATCTGGCCGATCATCGTGTCGCCCAGCAGACGGCCCTTCGTCCCGAAGAACTCCACGCGCCACTTCGACGCCTCGTCCGGGATGTTGAAGTTCGACTGCACGACGCACTGCGCGCCGTTTTCCATCCGCATGAGGATGGTGGATGTGTCCTCCACGTCATACTGCGGCTCCGGGAAGGCGATCTTCTCGTTCATGGACGCGACCTCGGTCACGCGCATGCCGGTGATGTACTCCATCAGATCGATCGTGTGCACCGACAGGTCCATCATCGCGCCGCCGCCCGCCTTGGCCTTGCACTGCCGCCAGTTGCCGGGCTCGTAGGGAAGCCAGAGCGTGAACTGCGAATAGCCGGACACGACCGTACCGATTTTTCCCTCGGCGATGGCCTTTTTCATGCTCATCACATGCGAGCCGAAGCGCATCATGAAGCCGGCCGCGATCTTCACGCCCTTGCTTTCACAGTACTCGATGACCTCCTGGCCCTCGTCGGACGTCATGGCCAGCGGCTTTTCGATCAGGATGTCCTTGCCGTAGTCGGCAGCCAGCTTCGCCTGCTTCGCGTGCAGGACGATGGGCGTGGCGATATAAACTGCGTCGACCTCCGGGTCGGCCAGCAGGTCCTCTTCCTTCGTGTAGCCGCGCTTGGCGCCGTATTTCTGGCGGATCTTCTCGACCTGCTCAGCGTTGATGTCCATGACGGCGATCAGCTCCGCGTTCTTCGCCAGCATCATCCCCGGGATCGTTCTGCGGTCCGCAATGCCGCCCGCACCGATGACGCCCCAACGTAATTTTTTCATATGTCTCGCTCCTTTGCAAATCCATAAGCCGCTGTCCGCGGTTATTTTTATTGTACCACACCTCCGCCCCAATGGAAAGAGAATTCCACCCAAAAACCAAAAATCCAACAACAATCCACAAGCCCAGCACCCCACGGCTCCCTTGTGTAAAGGGAGCTGGCGCGAAGCGCCTGAGGGATTGTTGTCACAAATTTGCAACTACTGGTTGCCTCCGGCGGCCCTATCTTTTCCGTCTTGCCGGAAAAGATAGGGGAGAAAAGGGGCGCTTGGACGCGTTTGGTGCGTGCTGCCTCTGAGTTTAGGTGAGCACCAATGTTTCAGGCGTCGTTCCACACGAGACTCACTTTACGGGCATCTTACTACGCGCCGCCTGATACGGGGGTATCAGATTTGATACCAGTTGCCGTAGAACGACTGCCATCAATAGAAGGTGCAGTCTGAGTTTGTCAGGCTGCACCTTTTTGCGGGAAGGTTTTCTGTGTTTGCAGGAACCAAGGCTTCCCTGAAAGGGGAGCTGGCCCGAAGGTCCTGAGTGGTGGAACCCGCCGCAGCAAAAAGGCAGCGGATCTCTCCGCTGCCTTTTCTTCTCTTTATTGATTATACGCGTTTTCTGCTTACTCCTGATCCCAGTTATGCCAGACGTTCTGGACGTCGTCGTCGTCTTCGAAGAGGTCGAGCATTTTTTCCATGTTGTCGCGGTCTTCCTGCTTTTCGAGCTTCTGGTAGGTCTGGGGGACCATCTCGATCTGGGCGGAGTCGAATTTATAGCCCTTGTCCTCGAGCGCCTTGGCGACGTCGTTAATGGAGTCGGGGTCGGTATAGACGGTGAAGCAGCCCTCTTCCGGCTGGAAATCGGCGGCGCCGGCGTCGAGCGCGTCCATCATGACGGTATCCTCGTCGAGCTCTTCGTCTTCATTGTCGATGACGATGACGCCCTTGCGGTCGAACGACCAGCTGACGCAGCCGTTGGTGCCGAGACTGCCGCCGTACTTATCGAAATGATGGCGGACGCTGCCCGCGGTACGGTTGCGGTTGTCGGTCATGGTCTCGACGATGACGGCGACGCCGCAGGGGCCATGGCCCTCGTAGGTGATGGTCTCGTAGTTGTCGCCGCTGCCGGACGCGGCTGCTTTTTCGAGCACGCGCTTGATGTTGTCGTTCGGCATGTTGGCGGCCTTGGCCTTGGTGATGACGGTGGCAAGGCGGGAGTTGTACGCCGGGTCGGCGATGCCGCCGCCCTCTTTGACGGCCACGATCATTTCCTTGGAGATCTTCGTGAAGGCAGCCGCGCGCTTGGCGTCCTGCGCGCCCTTGGTTTTCTGAATGTTATGCCACTTGGAATGTCCGGACATGTGGTGTTCTTCCCTTCGTTACAAATATATCTTTTGCTATTTTATCACAGCCATACGGCGCAGGTCAACCACTTCAGAGAAATTGCGTTTCATCTTTGTGGTCCTGCGCACGCAGGACGGTCAGCTCCGGCAGCGCTTCGCGCAGGATGCGCGCGAGAACCGCGCAGACGGGGTTTTCCGTCTCAAAGTGTCCCGCATCGAGGAGGTTCAGGCCGCGGTACTTCGCTTCCTCAAAGTGATTGTATTTGAGATCCGCGGTCACGAGCGTGTCGCAGCCCGCGGCGAGGACTTCGTCGATCGCGCCGCCGCAGCTGCCGCCGCCGACGGCGACACGGCGCACGGGCCTGCCTGCGTCGGCGAATCGGAGGCCGGGGCAGCCGAGCGCCGATTTTACGAACGCGGCGAACGCCGCGAGGCTCTGCGCCTGTACCATCCCGGTGCGGATGAGGCCGTAGGGGCGGCCCTGCGCGTCCTGCCCGATGGGGTCCAGGACGGAGACGTCCGCGAGGCCGAGCGTTTCGGCCAGCACGTCGTTGACGCCGCCGGGGCAGACGTCGAGATTCGTATGTAAATTGATCGCGGCGATGTGCGCTTCCGCCAGCGCGAGGATGCAGCGGCCGGTATAGCTTTCGTCGTTGATGGCCCGGGGAGCTTCAAAAATGAGCGGATGGTGCGTCACGATGCACTGCGCGCCGACTTTTTTTGCCTCGTCGATGACGTCGGGCATCGGGTCGAGCGCGACGAGGACGGTATCGACCGGCGCGTCAAAATGCCCGCAGAGCAGACCGACGTTGTCCCAGTCGTATTTCATGGACGCGGGGGCGAAGGCGAACAGGGCGTTGTAAAGGTCACGGACAGTCGTCATGGTGTTTCCTCATTTCCTGGATTTCCGCAAGCGCGGTCTGGTAATAGCGGAGCTTTTCGGGCTCGCTGGCCTTCTGCAGGCCGCGGACAGTGCCTGCAAGGGCAGCCTCGATGCGGGCAAGGTACGCGCCCAGCAGCGGCCCGCCCTCGGCAAGCAGCTGCGGCGTGGCGTATTGCTGCCCCGGCGTGAGCGGGGGCATGGTTCCCTTCTTCGCGCGCAGGACCGTATAGAGAAAATGCCCGTCCTGCGCCAGCGCCTCGCGCTCGATCAAAAAGCCGTGCCCGGCCAGATACTGCCGCAGCGCCTGCCCGGCGCTCTGCGGCTGCAGAATGAGCGTATAGCGCGCGTCGCAGACCCACGGAGCAGCCTCTAAAATGCGCACCATCAGATCGCCGCCCATCCCGGCCATGACGATGGTCCCGGCCGCGTCCGGCGGAATGCTCTGCAGGCCGTCGGAGAGCAGGAACTGCATCCGGTCCGCCACGCCGAAGCGGGCGGCGTTCTCCCGCGCCTTTTGCAGCGGCTGCTCGCGCAGGTCCGCCGCGGTGACGAAGGGGCAGACGCCCTCGCGCAGCAGGTGTACGGCCAGATATCCGTGGTCCGTGCCGATGTCGGCCACGCGCGAGCCGGGCGGCACCAGGGCCGCGCACAGGAGCAGCCGGTTGGAGATCGGTACTTTCATAGCCATCACGCAAAAGGGCGGCCAGCGGCCGCCCTTCCTTTCGGAGCAGAATGTTACTTGGCCTTTTCAGCCTCTTCGTTCGCCTCGATGAAGCGGTTGACCTGCGCGAGGAAGGCGTCGGCGTCGACGCCGTGGACCATGCAGGCTTCCTCCACGGTCTCGCCGCGGGAGGACGGGCAGCCCAGGCAGTGCATGCCGATGGCCATGAACAGCGGAGCGGTCTCCGGGGCGATATCCAGAACGTCACCGATGATGGTGGTTTTTTCGATCTTTGCAGCCATAAAAAATGACCTCCTGTGTATTTTATGCCTGTATTATACCCAACCCTGCCGGACTTTGCAACAGGAAAAATCGGCTCCGGGCCAACAGGCAGTCCCGGAGCCGATGAGGGGGTCAAAAATGTTACTTGAGACCTGCAAACCGCTGCAGCAGGACGGCCAGCTGCGCGCGGGTCGCGCCGCTGCGCGGGGCGAGGCGGCCGTCGCCCACGCCGGTCAGGAGCCCGGCCTGCAGCGCCCAGCGGACGGACGCTTCCGCGTAGGCGGAGACCTGCGCGCGGTCGGTAAAGGCGTCCAAAGACGCGGAGGCAGCGGTATTTTTGCCGGTCAGGGCCGCGTAGCGGCACAGGATGGCGCACAGCTGCTCGCGCGTGACGGGCGCGCCGGGCTGGAAGCTCGTCGCGGTCACGCCGGTGACGATACCCTTGTCATAGGTCCAGCTGACCGCCTGCGCGTACCAGCTGCCCGGCAGCACGTCTTCAAACGGGCTGACGCGGCCATAGAGCTCGCCCGCGAGCCGCCAGAGGATGGTCACGAGCATGGCGCGGGTCACGGGCCGGTTGGGCGCGAAGGTCCGCGCGGACGTGCCGATCATGAGGCCGTTTTCCAGCGCGTAGCGCACGCCGCCATAGTACCAGCTGCCAGCCGTCAGGTCGGCAAACTGCGAGGCGGACGCGCCGGGCTGCAGCGCGCCGGAGGCGACGATGCCGGAAATGATGCCGGTGATGGCGTCGTTGGGCTTCGGCTGGACAGGCGTTTTGCTCTCGATGACGTAGGTGCCCGCTTTGCCCGTCTGGAAGAAGACGGTCTGGCCGTCAAACTTCGCGTCCAGGATCTCGGTCTCGCCGAGCTTGACCGTGCCGTCCGTGAAGCTGCAGGGCAGCGAGACGTTGACCTGCTTGCAGGGATCCTGCATGGTAAATTCGATCTTCGACGCGTCGGAGCGGTCGGCGGTGACCGTCGCGTCAAAGCTCTTGGGCGTTTCCTGAACTACCGGCTCCGCCGCGAACAGGGCGATGGCCGGGGCGGCCAGCGCCTGCGTGGCCGTCTCCGTTTCCTCCGGGAAGGAGAAGGTGGCGAGGACGGTATCCTTCTTGGTGCCCGCGACCATGACGGTGTCCGCGACCTTGAAGGTCTTGCCGCTCAGCTCGCTTTCCGGCGTCTGGTAGGTGCTGGTCAGCGCGTTGGAGACGGTGTCGCCGTCTTTGTCGAGCTGATCATAGTAATATGTGACCGGATTATTTTCTTCTGGTCCGTTTGTCCCCTCGCGAATTGCCATGGGATAGCAGAAGACGGGAGTGGCATCGGCGCTGGTGTCATACACGATTTTCCTGTCTTCTTCATGTTCAAAGTAGTTCCCGGGGAGGAACCACCATCTGCCGCTGCCGTTATAAACGTCGTATCCATTGTCAATGAACCGGCAGTACCGCGGCGCATAGTTGCTGGGGAAGCCGTTGAACTTCTCCACGTAGAGCGCGTAGTCGTTGTCCTTGAATACGCAGCTCTGCGCGTCGGGATTGCCGTCGCCTTTACACGCTTCGCTGAGCTTCCACGCGATGTGGTTTTTTGTAAAGGTGTTGTACCGCCCGAACATGCGCAGACTCGTTCCGCACTTGATGGCAATATCGTAGCCGGTGAACGTGCAGTTGCTCACGTTGGACATGCTGTTGCCGTCGAACGCCACGTTGGCATTACCTTTGTTCGGGCCATCCTCCCAAGTTTTCTTGTATTGACCGTCTTCGTTGTCTTTGCCTGCTCCGACAAAGTTGATTCTGGCGGTACTGAAGGGTATCGTCTTCGAGTAGATCCCGCCGAACAGCGTCGCGGGAACGGTCCCCACACCCCGAATCTCCACCCAGATACTGATACCGTCTTTCTGGATGTTCGGGATCTCGATCCGGCCGCAATAAGCGTCTTTCTCTGTCTTCCCTGTTTTCGACAAAAGAACGGCGATATTGTATTTGCCGGGCTTTGTAATCTCGTTGATCTCTGTTTTCAGTTTATCGTTAATATCTTTGACTGTTTCAAAATCCGACAATTCGATGTAATTGCTGTCTTCCGTAACCGTGAGGGTGGCGGCGCCGTAGGCAGTCCGTTCTATGCCGTTCACCGTGCAGCTGGCCTTGAGGATCCACTTGCCCCTATGCTGTTCCACCAGTTCGTAGTAACGCTGGCAGGGCATCTTGGGAGCACTGGCATCAGTCTCATTCTGCGCATCCCCATGGCTTCCCCTATGCGGGGAAGCTGTCGCCGCAGGCGACTGATGAGGTGGACAGCGCTGCGTAGCCGGAACTGCCCCCACCTCATCCGTCACGGCTCCCGCCGTGCCACCTTCCCCTCATAGGGGAAGGCGTTGGGTGCCAGCAAATACAGAAAACCCTCCCCGCAAAAAGGTGCAGCCTGACGAACTCAGACTGCACCTTCTATTGATGGCAGATATTCTAAGGCAACTAGTTGCAAACCCGATACCCCCGTATCAGGCGGCGCGTATTAAGACATACGTAGGGTGACCACCGTGTGGAACGACGCCTAAAAGATAGATTCCCACCTAAATTCAGAGGCAGGAAGCACCAAACGTAACCTAGCGTCCTTTTCTCCCCTATCTTTTCCCGCGCAGGGGAAAAGATAGGGCCGCCGGAGGCACGTCAGAAACGACCACGACGGAACGAATCC
>ERZ1026844.90-NODE-90-length-73116-cov-11.953039_pt1 | contig 73116 bp, 85 predicted proteins | sample MGYA00380152_ERZ1026844 | MGnify/ENA primary metagenome ERZ1026844 (study PRJEB33269, sample SAMEA4719788) | human gut metagenome | biome: human-associated habitat; feature: organic feature; material: feces | place: Cameroon | collected 2013-10 ... | reverse complement strand
ATCTTCGCAAAGTTTTATCAATGCGACACCTCGCACTCAACGCAGGGTAACGGTGTCGGACTTGCCGTTGTCAAGCGCATAGTTGACCTGCACTCGGGAATCGTCTTTGTTGAGTCAAAAAACGATATGACTACATTCACGGTTATGTTGCCGAAAATAAAATAATAACGCTAAAATTTCGGGGCTGTAAAGAAGCGTAAATTTCTTTACAGCCCCGTTTGTTTCGTTTCAGTTTAGATTAGAATGATATTATATATAATAAATAATATAATATTAAATAATAATTATATATAATATATTTATTTATAATTATACTAGTATATATTATTAAATATATTTTCATTATTAAGCGCAGAAAGTTGGTCGATGATTACATCTTGGTTATTCAGAATATATTAAATCATATTCCTGTTAAATTGTCAAGAGTATAATTTATTACAATTTGATTACAGTTTTAATAAAGACTTGACTTTTCTTGTTAAATTATGGTACAATACTAACAAATAGAAAGGAGGTCTGTGAATGAGTAAATGCCATTGTTGTGACGCTACTTGCAAGTATTTCCCAGCAGAAGCCAGTAAGATTTTAGATGAATATTTTGATGCTTATGGTGTCAAACACAGAGAGTCTATTTTCTCGTGCTGGTATGACGGACATCGTATTACGAAATATGAGGACTGTTGTAATTATAAATCAAGAAAGGGTAAGGTGTAAGCTTGGCAAAGATTGACCTATTCTATACTTTGAAATTAAACACGTCTGATATTTACGAACAAATTGCAAAGAATGGTTGTGTCGAAACAGATTTTAAAACAGCAAAGAACGCTGGTTGGGTTGTTGCCCTTGGTGATAACCAACTGTTAAGATTTATTCGTCAGATTAAAGACAAACCTTTTGATAAAGAAAAGGTTCAAACTCTTTATGATAGACGTAATATTCTAAAGCAAGATAAGAGTTCTAAGAAGAATGCAAGAGAAATTACTAAAATTCAGAATGAAATCAACGAACTGCTATTTGTCCCAGACATTGTGACAGTTAGAACCGATACTACTCAAAAGGATTATAAGCAACTATGTAAGACTGGATTTACTGTTAAATTTAAAGTAAATGAAACGGAGTATGTAACGAAGTATAAGCGTTTATGCGCTGGCGCTGGTCAGCTGAGAAAGAACTCTGCTAACTTTGTAAACGCTGAGATTTATGACCAGTTACTTAATATCATGCTTTGTGGCCTTGACGCAAAGAGTATCGGTAAGATTAATCTTGCTAAATTCGGAGCTTATCTTGCGTTATCAACTTCTGCTACTAGAGTTGTTAAAACCCCTAGAATCTGTGTTATTGATGATTACGAATATCCTTTGAAAGACCAAGTTGTTGATTGGATTTTTAAGAATGAAAAAGGCGAAGACGATATCAGAACCGAAAAGATTGATTTTACAATGAATGCTTTTGACGGTGCTGGTATGGTGTGTCCTGAAATGGCTGAGAGATGGCAACAGGATTTGGAACTTGACTATTTACCATCCAGCTTTATTGTGAGAGCCGCATGGTTTAAAGGACTCTGCTCAATTTGCGATTTTAGACGTTTTGCTCACGAAATAGCACACAAAGACACGATTACGGATATTTACGGAGTAACGTATAATATTGATGAAATTGATGTTATAGCTGGCTCATCAATGTTTAAGCTCCATAAATGTTATCCTAATTTTCAGGTTTATCAAAGCTATTTTAAGCGTTATGGTCATGTATTTGGCGTTGCAAGAGTGTCTAAGAAAGTGTCAAACCAACTTAGCACTCTTAATTACCAATATATCCAAAGTAATGATTTTACAGAAGAATCAATTAAAAATCTGGCAAATCCAACTATTGATTGGCTACAAAAAGTAATGTCCTGTAATCCACTTTATGCTTCTCTTATGATGATTGGATATCATGAAAGAGATACACTAGAGCAAATAGAAAAGAGTCTTGAATCACCAATCGCTAAGTGTCTATTATATAACACGGATATATTGAACGATAGTTATGCCAAGAATAAAGTAATGCGTTTAGTTCGTAAAAAGATAGACCAAGCAAAAATTGGTAAAATTTATGTTGAGGGGTCTTATGACTTTTTGATTCCAGATTTGTATGCTATGTGTGAACACGCATTTGGCATGGAAGTACATGGGCTGCTACCTCCGAAATGTATGTATTCAAAACGTTGGGTGGATAAAGGCGCGAAGGTTGTAAGCACTCAACGTAGTCCTCTAGTTGCCCCGGCAGAAAACCAATTGCTTAATGTCTATTCGGATGAAAAGTGCAAAGACTGGTTTAGATACTTGGAATGGGGAAACGTATATAGCATCTGGGATTTAACGATAATTAGTCAATCTGACGCGGATAAAATTTGATTGTCCGAGAATGTAGTAATACATTTATGGAATGTGGTGAACCTAGAAATCTAGGGTGTCTAATTTAATTAGGCTAACGGTAAAAATCTAAGTAGTAATTAAGTTTTATATTATTAAAAGGATTGGAGGTGAGAGCGTGAGTGAATATTATGTTTATGGATGGCAAGATATAGACAGTGGAGAAATGATATATATTGGTCAAGGGAAGGGAAAGAGATATTCTGAATGTGATAGAACAAGAAGAAATAGCTTATTTAATAATTACTTGTTGAATCACGAAGTTTATCCATTCATCTTAATAAATAACTTAACAGAACAAGAGTCTTTAGAAAAAGAAGCACTCCTTGTCAAATTCTATAAAAATATTGGACAGTGTATATGCAATATTGCGGCAGACGGGTATAGAAGTATGCCGGGAAGCTCTAACCCAAATTATCAAAACGGAGACGTTCTGAGGAAAACCTATAAAGAGCATCCAGAACTCAAGGAGAAAACAAAACATTGTGGGCTTGATAATGGGATGGCTAGACCCGTCATGATAATCATTGGACAAAAAGAAATCAGATTTAAATATGTAACTGATGCAGCGCAATATTTGATAGACTCTGGAATCTCAAAGGGGAGTCTAGCAAATGCCAGAAGCGTAATTGCAACCAGAGCAAGGTCTGGCAAGCCGTATTGTGGGTGCTATTTCAAATATATCTGATTTTTATATAAATTACTATATGAAAATACCGTGCCAAGGCATTTAGAGTGCAAGGTGTAACGACTAAGGTTCGTATTTATACGATAAGAGATTTAATGTGAAATTCATTATTTCGTAGTGCCACACATCCTTAAAGGATGAAGAGATAGTCTACTCCGAAGCTTGAAATAAAGCTTGTTAAAGTATAGCGAAAGCTACGGTATAAAGGTTTGACGGTGATATCAGCCTTACTTCTGATAATGAATATTTGGTAAACGCAATTAATCCAGATTTACCAATTATTACTTATGAAAAACAGAAAGTAAAAGCTCAGAAAATCAATTTTGATAATTTAGGTTCTTTTGATGTAAAGAGTTTCGACAGTCCTATTGGCGGTATTACGAATCTTGCAAGCAATCTTTATGCAATGAAAGATTTATTTCCAAAAGATTCTAAAGAGTACGTTGAAATCGAAAAACGTATTCGTTTATTACGTCGGTGTCAGGGAGATGCTATCGACCACGCTAAAGGGGCTGTCTTTAAAAGCTATCCAAAATATTGGTCACACCGGCAGAAGTATATCCCTATCACTGATGATATGACTGACGAGCAGAAACAAGAAACTCAAAAACAAAACGAAGAAATCAAGTTTAATAACAGTATTTGCTGTGATAAGAAAACTTATTTCTTCGGTTATGTTTATCCAAAAGAAATGGCGAGACTAAAGCATTATAAGAAGAACCAACGTGAACTTTGTTATCGAGTTTTTGGTTGCAAACTAAAAGACTTGCAACAAAAACAAGATAAAACAGCAGAAGAAAAACAATTTATACGCAATTATTATAAATATATGCCTCTGTTCAATTCTAATTGTACAATGAATATCCTTGCAAAATATGTTGAAGATTATGAGTTTAAAGAGAATAAGTCTAGTAAATATTTTGATTATTCGTGTTTAATGTCCAATAAAGATAGAGAGTTTAAGAAAAGTATCTGCGAAAAGATTGCGAAGATTATTCGTGAGTTCCAAAGTAGATATCCCGCTCTATTGAAGAAAGTTGGGCATGATAGAGACTGGGGGGTTGGGGACGCCGATACTCTTGGTTCTGAGAGAGAACTTTACTTTGATGGTTTCTTTGATTATTATAAGAATGAACTGATAAACATTTTATCAAACGAAGAAGAACTTGTAGACTATATCGTATATACATATTATGAATACTGTAAGTCTGCCGACAAGACTCTTCTCTGGGAGTTATATTCGGATGTCGTTCTAAATAATGTAAAGAACAATTCAGACCATTATTATAAGATTGTGGAATCTGAAGATGGACAAGAGTTTTTTGGAAAGAAGTTTGTCTTACAGGAGGTGGCTAAATGATTTTCAATGAATATGAGAGAGCTGCCGAAATAGATGAGAAGCAGAAGTTTTCTACAGATATTATGACTGACGGTATTCTTCTCGCTAGGTTCTATAAAACGAATGGTTTAACAAAGGAAGAAACAAAAGAAAAGATTGAAAGAATTATAAACGCTCTTCCTAACTGTTTTGTTCCTAAATTTAAAGAAAATTCCGTTAGAGATATTATGGCTGGTTTTGATTCGTTTGAATTAATGAATAATGACCCTGTATATTTCTACAGAGAAGAGATGGACGTTGTAGAATCACTAGCGAACAAGACTGCAAGAAAGGTTATGTTCGCTCTGCTATACATTCGGAAATCTTCTGGTGAGGATATATTTGAGGCAGAAAATAAGGATATCAACAGAATTTGTGTAAAAAGAGTTAATCAAGACAGCATTCGCAGGGCATTCTTTGAATTAAACAAGCTTGGATATACGAAGTATTCAAATTTCAAAGGAGAGAATAAAATTGAAATTATTCACCCTGCTTTAAATTATCCATATACTTCTGAACCAGTAATTACAATTTATGATAAGCACAATATAATCAACTATTACTTAAATTATATTGGTTTTGGCAAGTTTATTTTTTGTAAGAATTGTGGAAAGCTAGTTTCTGTTACTTCTTTTAACGTTGACTATTGTGATAAATGCGCCAGAGAGATGTATTTGGAAAGTCATAAGAGGCGCAATGAAAAATATAGAAAATAATAATTTGAGACGGTAAGAATTTTCAAAAAACCTAGGAATGAAGCCACTTTTTAGAGTTCTTGTACAATTTCTATAAATGAATAGGGAAACTAAGAAAATTTCTATTTTACAGACCAGTATTTCACTGGTCTGTTTTTGTTTATGAGCAAGCGGAATTAAACAACCGCCCAAGTGAATTAAAGGGAATTAAATGATTCAAGTATCACGAGCCGATATTGACGCACTACGCAAGGTTGGTCTTCTAAAAGAAGGTCGTGACCGTAATTATACGGTTATCAACCGTAAAAAGAAAAGTCGTCGTAAGAAGTATTGTGTCGTAGAGGAGCCTAAGATTCTAGCATTTCTGAATCGCAAAAAGGAATACTAATACGATTGGGGGAATTGTAGAATGAATTATAAAACTCCAATTCGTAATGATGGAGAAATGGTAGAGCAGCAGATTCTACTGTCTGGCAATAACTCCATCAAGAAAAATCTGGCAATTTATCAGCGTAAGATTCTGATTAATCAAGAAATTACGAATGAATCAGTTACAGAAGCTATCTATTATCTATATACACTTATGGACTTGGATAGAGAAGAGGGAGTAGAGAAGAACCCAAAGCCTATTGATATTCTTCTAAATACTCCGGGCGGTTCTGTATGGGATGGTTTAATTCTAGTTTCTTTGATTGAACAGATGAAAGACATGGGATACACTATCAACACAACTGCTATTGGTACTGCCGCTAGTATGGGTTTTATTATCTTTATTACTGGTTCTAATCGCTATTCTTATCGTCATGCGCAATTCATGCTGCATGATATTTCTACAATGATGGGCGGTAAAGTAAAAGACCTAGAAGAGTCTATGGAAGACCTAAAAAAGTGCCAAAAGCAAGTGTTTGACATTATTAAGAAATATACTCATATTCCAGATGAGCAACTAGATGATTGGGTTAAGCACAAACGGGATGTTTTCTTTTACCCAGATGAAGCTGTTAAATGTGGTATTGCAGATAAGGTGCTTTGAGCAAGCGAGGACAAACTCTCGCCCAAGGGATTGAAAGGGATAAGTATTTGAATAATACTAAGAACACTCAAGATATTGAAAAAACTGAAACCATTGCTGTGGAAGATATGTCTAAGGAACAACTAGTTCAGCTATTCTATAAGCTGGCTGACGAGGGTCGTTTTGATGACGAAGACATTGATGATTGCGATGATAACGATGATGACATTGGTGATGTTGTAGACCCTGTTGTCGGATTTAGCCTAGAGAACGTTATTGATTCTGAATTTGATGCAGAAGAATTTAACAAAGGCCTTAAGTCGATGAGCTTTGTGGCTGGTCAACTGATTGCGCTACAAAACGCTGGTATCAAACCTCAGAATGCCCTTGAGTATCTACACGCTACTCATTCTCAGGACAGCGATTGCGAATGTGCAAAGCGAGTTGCAGAACTACAAGCTGCTGTTAATGAAAAGGCTGAGAAGAAGAATTTGATTGAGTCAAAAAAGAATATAGCTTAAAACTATATTCTTAAATTATATTATATAAACAGCTATATGCTGTAAGGAATGAAAGGGAATTTTTATTATGACTTCTACTGCTATTATTAAGATGATTGCTGACAAGACTGAGTACACTCAGAAGGATATTAAGGCATTTCTAGCTGCTGCCGAGCCTGTTCTACTAGAAGCACTAAAGGCTGGTGAGTCCTTTAAGATTATGGATGTCACTGTTTCTCTGGCTGATGTTGCAGAACGTACCGCTCGTAATCTACAGACTGGTGAGATGATGACTGTTCCCGCTCACAAGAAGGTCTCCTTTAAGCCCTCCAAGGCTCTAAAGGACGCTGTAAAGTGATTTAACCAAAGATTGATTTTACTGGTGAACCACTGCCAATAAGTGTGGAATTAAAAAAGCGGTAGCTCTGCCGTATAAACTATTTCTTAAATTATTAGCGTGTGCAACGCTTAGAATATTGCACATTTGTATGTATTCTACTGGATATTGACTGGACATAGTTTGTTAAATTGAGTATCGCCAGCATACCGATTAACGTATGCTTATATGTCGCAGAATAGCCCAATCAGGTACGGCGCTTGGCTCATAACCAAGAGATTCTTCGTTCAAATCGAAGTTCTGCACCCAATAATTGAAATAGCCGAAAGACTATTTGTAGCGAGTGGTATTCTCTGTGGAGGGTTTCACTCGTGATTTTATATGGCGAGTTCGTCTAGTGGCATAGGACATGAGAGTTTCATTCTCATAACAACGATTCAAATTCGTTACTCGTCTCCAATAACGGAGAAATAGGATTCTCTGTTAAATATAAAAGAAAAAGAGGATTTTCTAATGCGTTATTATTCCGATGTATGTCACAAGTTATTTGAAACCCAAGAAGAGCTACAAAAGGCTGAGAAAGCTCTGGCCCAAAAGAACGATGAGGAAGCCAAGAAGAAAGCTGAACGTAAAGCTGACGCTGATAAAGTTCAGAAAGCTCACGATGAAGTATTCAAAAAGTACGATGAGTATTGCAAGCTAGTTGATGAGTTTGTAAAGAAGTATGGTTCTTATCATACTACGATTGATAAGCCAATTCATCTCAATGATGTGCTGCGGTCTTTTGCAGATGTATTTTGGTTTTGATTATTAAAATGATAGAATTGGAGGTAGTGTGATGTCTGAAAAGGTTGAGATTTTTCACTTTGATGATATTGCTAATAGTTATCACGGTGAATCTCTATATTGTGGGCTAAGTTCTTCACTAAGCCTCCAAGTTGATAAAGATTGCACAATTACTGTATATGGGCAAATTAATCCTCGCTCTGGCGAATATTTTCAGCTGCAAGTTTTAAATGAAGAGACAATGAAAACTTCTCCGAACATTACTTCTGCTGGAAATTATTTTGTCCATATAGCTGGATGTTATCATGTTAAATTTCAAGTAGAAAATGCTACTGATGTAAAAGTAGCTGGTGTATTTGGGAAATATCATTATCCATCTGCGGAAGTAGATTTGGACGACTACGCTTCTATCGAATATGTAGATAGCAAAATTGGGGCTGCTACAGACGAAGAATTTAAAGAAATGTTGCAAGAGGTTTTTGGGGTTTCTCAGATTTAAACAGATGATAATTCTTAAAATTTAAATAATAGGTTAAAGTAAAAATAGCGGTTTCCAGCGATGGTGTAATTAGTCTTACTCCCTTCGACTCCCGCTTTATATAAACATTTTTCAAATAATTCACATCATGACGATTTAATCTCATGAGGTGTAATTTATGGAAATTGATGGTAAAAAGGTTGCTTCTACTGGGACTACTGCATTGGGAATTGTCGGCACTGTCCTCGGTGGCACGGCTCTTGCTGGTGTTCTAGGTGGTAATGGTGGCGGTGGTAGCTCTCCTAACGGTGGTGGACTACTAGGCGGTCTATTTGGCGGTGGCAATAACAATACCTGTTATGTTACCGAAAAAGAGTTCTATCAGAACCAACTAGCTGATACCAATATTATGTATCAGAACCTAATGAACACAAATAGTGCTCTGTGCGAACTAAGTCAGCGTGTTGCAAGCGATGAGGTTTCTATTGCTAAGAACTTTGAAATCGCTGCACTGAATAGCGAATGGCAGCAGAAGATGAATGACAAGCAGTTTACTTGTGTCGATGAAAAGATGCAGTGGATGGATAAGTTTATGAAGGCTTATGTTGATTCTGCTACTTGTGACTTCATCAAGGCAAAGCATTATCTATCTCCCTCTGACCTTGCTGACCCCTACACTAACACTTCTCAGGCAATTGTATCTGTTCCTGCTTATCAGTTTACAACTACTGCTTGTGCAGGGAATTACTACAATCCTTGTTTCGTGAGTGGCACTGCTTATGCAAATGGCCCTGCTTACACTAATACTGGTTGTGGTTGCAATGGCAACTTTGCTTTCTGATTAAGCTCTAACTAATCTCTATTGTGGAACAAGTATTCCACAGAATAACATTATACACATTTTTACTTATTTTTTTATGAGCGGGTGAAGATTTATGAACTTCACAAATCCAAGTCCTCTTATCGGGAGTATGCGTTCTCCACAGAACGTTATGCCAGTAGATGTAGGAGGAACACAAAATCAATATCAGAATCAATATCAAAGAAATATGTCACCGGAACAGTGGGAGTATGTACAACAGGTTCGTAGAACTGGTTATGACCCGAATATGATGCCTCAAGTGCAGCAACCACAACAGCCAGAACAGTCTGACCCTTATAATGACTTCATTACAGAGTTTAACCAGTGTTCTAATGTAGTTCAGGCAAGTATATTAGAGAATCCTGAATTTAAACAGTGTATGGCTGAATGCGATAAAAAGATTCAGGCTACGATGGAGGCTTTAGTGCGTCCTCAAGTTATGCAGACACAAGATGGTCGTGTAGCCTTTGAGAGACTTTTAGCATCTTTCCGTGGCGTCAGAGACCAAGCAAAGCAGCAAGAAGCTCAGAATATGCAAAGAATACAAGCATTGATGAATGATGATGTTGTTCGTAAGCGTATTGAAGAATTAGAGAAGAATAAGTGAGGTGCTTTACTATGATTTCTGATAAAGAACTTTTTAAACAGATGGCTGACCGTGATGTCGTAAATCTATATCGTTATCTTATTTATCAACTTGCTGGTGGCACAAGTATCGCTACTTATGCAAGTTTGTTTGAAGATAAGATTTTGGGATATGCTAACATTGGTGTTGATAAAGCTTGTGACTGGCTGTTTGGTAAAGATGTCGGATGTGACATTGACGAAGCGGCTGATATCGCACAAGCTGTTGTCTCTGATAAGATTGAAGAATACCGTAAACGTGTTAAAGAACAACGTGCGGCTAAAAATGCGTAATAACATTGTAACATAATTGATAGTCCTAATAAATAGGTGATTATTATGAGATGGCCTATCGTGACCGTTACATCTCTTGATAGTTCTGCTCCCGGAGTAGACGTATTAAAGGCAAACCCAGTATATACTGTAGAAAGTCTACCTTATCCAAGACGATATTATTATTTTGCGTTGCTTATTAAGGTCGGCTTTGAATTTAACGACAACAAATCTCTTTTACTGACAGATGATAATGAAGTAAATAAGTATCACCTTGTTGACCGTCTTGGTAATGCAGTCCTCGCTTCTCAGGCTATTGGATATTCTCAGAGCCAGAGAGTAATGTACTGTATGTATGATGATGTAAAGAAAATTGTCCGTGTACTAAGTCCTCTAACTCCTACTGATTATTATATTGAGGGTTGGCTCAATGGCTAATAATTAACAAGGGAGTGAAAGGAATGGTATTAAATAACGGTATTGCTCCATGTGGTACGATGTCAAGATGTTGTTGCTGTAATATGAGACTTATTTGTGCTAAGTCTCCCTACTGTGTTATAAGTTCGGGAAGTAGTTCTTCTGATAAGAAACTGGAAGAGATTGAAAATCTTATTCAGCAACTAATTCAGTCACAAACACAAGCACTTGCCGACTTTGAAACAAAAGCTACTGCTGCTCAAGCTAGTTTAAATACAATTACTGCTAATATAGCAACATTGCAAACGACTAGTGATAATTTAACAACAACATTTGGCGAATTTGCACAAGATACAAAAACTAAGCTAGACGAAATTTATGCTAAAGTAGAAAATATACCGGCAACTAGTACAACTTCTATCAATGATTTAGATACGCCAGTTGATGTAGATTCTTCTGATGTATCAGAGGATGATTCAAAATCACTTGCCGTATTAAAACCAAAAGAAACAGAAGATACTATTCTGGTTGAAAAGAAAGGCTTATTTGGCAAGTCCAAATGGGTGGAACAAAAGAAATAACTTTGAGTTAAATTTTAGAAATTATAGACCCTTTAGTGAGTATAAGTTATTGTACTTAGTAAAGTGTCTATAATATTTTGTTATAGACATAATTTGAAATTTAACTTACAGGTGTGCACCCGTATGTGCATGAAAGGAAAACATTATTTCATTTGTTGGAAGTATGATGGCTGTTTCATTATCCATAAATAGTATGCTTGTAATGATTGGAGTTACTATTACATTTTTGGCATCTGTTGATATGTTTTACATTATTCCAAAGCCAAGCGAAAATTCTCCTAGTAGAGGAAGTAGAGATATTGAGTTTAAAAGACGATATATTAAGGGAACTTGTGTATTAATTTTCTTATCTTGTATTTTAGTATTTTTTAATATGCAATTTGTCTCTGCTTCTATTTGCTCTGCTTATATTATGTGTTATATTATGCTTTCCAAATATGGAGATAAGATTATAAATATTTTTAAATTTTAAAAAGGAAGTGATATTTTGGCTTACGAAAAACAAAACTTTAAAAACGGAGAGATATTGCCAGCTGATAAATTAAATCATATTGAAGATGGTATTGTTGATTTAGAAAATTCGCAAGCAAAGATTGATGATTTAAATATAACGACAGATAAAGCGTGGAGTTCTCGTAGAATTATTGATACCTTGTGCCCTCCGCTGGAGGAGACCGGGAACCCCGTGACGTGCTACCCTGTGACAGGATATGCGCTGGGGGTAAAGGCCAGCTGGGAGCCGACGCAGGAAGGCAGTGGTGACCCATCACCTGACAATGTGCGCCCGATTAAGGGTAGAGACAGCGTGACGGTCGAACGGTGCGGGGAGAATTTGCTGAATATCGCTCCGTTTACCAAGCTGACAGAACAAGGCATCACTTATGAGTATGTAGCCAACGGCGGAATACATATTTCCGGCACCGCACTGACTAATGTGACTAGCCCGATGTTTTCGGTTTGGTATCTGCCGCCCGGGAAATACTACGGGGCAGATTCGGGTGAAGGAATTGGCACTAGTATTGTGGTGCATAGAAATGGGAAAAATGTTTGGCTAAACGTCAAAGGCGCTTTTGTGATTTTGGCTGGGGACGTAATTAAGTTTTGGTGCTTGAGTGTGAATAGCGGCGCAACTGTTGACAAGACGTTATATCCGTATATTGTCCCCGTCACCGCCCCCACCACCTACGCCCCTTACACCGGTCAAACCAACACCCTGACCCTTCCCACCACCATCTACGGCGGCACGGTGGATGCGGTGACGGGGGAGGGACAGGAGACGTGGAAAATAACAACCATTGATAGTAAAAAAATCAAATTCGTATCTTCTGGTGATGGTGTATATTGGAATTTGCCGCACCACACAGCAGATGGTGCAACTGGCGCACCTAAAATTATATGCAGCCATTTCATTTCCTCTACATTCTCAGTAAATGAACCATCTGCGTTCTTTTTCACGCAGTCAAACCGTTTGCAGAACTTGTTCTCAAGTGTAGATGAGCTGAATGATTATTGTGCTGCACAATATGCCGCAGGAACGCCTGTGCAGATTGTGTATCAGTCGCTGAAAGAGCCTGTGCCTTTCACCGCCACCGGCGCACAGCCCATCCCAGCACTGAGCGGCATCAACACCGTCTTAACCGACGCGGACAGCGTGACGGTGACAGGACGAGCTATGCCAGAGAAGAACAGAAGTCAAAATTTGTCTACAGATATTCTTTTTAAATATCCTCGTACAGGCAAGGTTTATACTGTAAAGATTCCAAAATTTACATCTAACCCTACTACTGTTTGCGAGAAGTTAGATGACAATACTGGTCTTGTTTGTGAAGCAAGCACCGATACTATAGAAGGCAGAGACGATTACGCAGAAATTCCTCTGTTCAAATGGTATAATTGTAATTATAAGCGTGATGAAAATGGTCATGCTTATCCTATTGCGATTGAAGGATTTGATGATAATTATACTACAAGTGGTAATATTGATGTTGGTGTAATCCAGATGACCCCATTTGTTAAATGGGACGACAGTAATGATGATTATATTATTTTGTCTATCACGGATAATCCAACAGAAGGTTATCGGGCGTGGAGTACAGCTCGTGTTGGCGGTGAAGTTTATCCGTATGTTATTCACTCTAAATACATTAGCTCTCTTGGAACAGATGGTCTATTGCATAGTATACCAAACGCAAAACCAGAGCGTAAGCAATCATATAATAATATGATTACAAACTATGCTAAAAAAGGTTCTGGTTATAAAGGGGCTGGCGTAGAACGTAATACATGGCAAATCATCTTTACTCTTATTAAATATGCAAATAAATCTAGTCAGAATATATTTGCTGGGACTACTGGCTATAGTTTTCAATACAGTGCTTCTATTCAAAGTGCTGAAAAGCATACTTATTTCCCTGTAACAAATGCACAAGCTGCAGACATTGTTATCGGTGGTTGTGTTTCTGTCGGGTATGCTTATAAAACAAGCGATACAGCTACAAGCTTAGACCGATATTATGATACCGTTCACTCTTATGCTGATAGCGTTAAAGTATTGAAGATTGAAGATTTAGATGATTCAAATAAGGCGGTATATTTAGACGTAAAAGAAGGGTTTGATACAATCCAACATGAGTATTCTGATACTTTAAGCGCACCGATTACACTTACTTCTATACATTGGTATAGTGGAAGCACCGACTCTGTTATGGGGCATCATGACGGAAGTCTTGTGAATAATAACAATAGTAAATATCCATATCGTGTTCAGGGGGTAGAATATGCTGTTGGTGGATATACTGTTGCAAGCGATACCGTAATTGTTTTTACTGACAATAATGAGAAAGATGTATATGTAAGCCCAAGTAATATAGCTCGCTCTAGCGATGACGCGACTATTAAATCCAATTATAAAAATGTAGGCCACATTCCATCTGGCGAGTGGTGGATTGGAGATATTGGTTTCGATACAGACACGAACGCTACTTGGCCCACTGTAAGAGGGAGCGGCAATGCAACTGGTGTTGGTGATTATAATTATGGCAGCACAGGAAATAATGGCGTTACCAGAGAATATTTACAAGGCGGTGACCTCGGGTACGGGTCGGATGCTGGTTCTTCTTACTTGAATTGCTGGGTCGGGCTTGGGAACGCGAACTGGAACTGCCTTTCCGCCGATTGACCTCTTTTAAGGGGTGAATGCCGTTTACGGCAGAGGGGATTTCTCTCCCCTCTTATGACCGAATATAAACAATATATAATAAAAATAAATATTTAAGATATTAAATTTGGGACTGATATAGCAGCGGTAACCTCAGGAACAGGTCGAATGCTGGTTCTTCTTACTTGAATTGCAGGAACAGGCTTGGGAACGCGAACTGGAACTACCTTTCCGCAGATTGTTTGTTTAAACGATTATTTTTATATTGCTATATCTTTCGCGGCCCAAGCCGTAACTATTCTTTAGTTCCACAACTGACGCGGTATTTCTGCTGGTTGAAAATTGTCGATAAAAGAACGGAGTTAGTAAGAAATGAAAGCCCTGTATGACAAACAATCGAATTTTACATATTTAATGTTTTAATATATTTTAGAAAGGTGCAGATTGAAGAGATATTGTAAAAACATTGATATTACCGATTTTGAATTTCTTGAATTTTGCGCCACAGAATGTCTTCGTCAAAAATGGCACAGAAGAGACGTATTGGATTTCTTTTGTAAAACAACAAAAAGGCCAAAATATGAAATTAAATATGCAATAAGAAATGACGAAAAACAGGCATTGGTTATTGTAGCTGCCCATTATATGCAAAAGCAACTCAAAGAAAAGAAATTAGATTTTGTCCCAATTTGGTATAAAGAAAAAATAGATTCTTCTAATTGTAAATTAAGAAGAATTGGCATACAGAATATTACTCAACAACTGTTTGATTATGTTGCTGTTTATGCTATGAAAGATTTCTTAGGACGTATTGGAGAGTATCAGTGTGCAAGTATACCCGGTAGAGGACAAATTTATGGTGTTACTCATGTATACAAATGGATGAGAGAGAAAGATACAAAATATGTAGTTCAACTTGATGTGCAAAAATGTTTTCCAAGTATACCACAGGACAAACTTCTTGCGTTTATAGATAAATATGTGGCAAATGATGACGTAAAATGGTTAGTTAGAGAATTGGTCGGAACTTTTGATGAAGGACTATCAATCGGGTCATATTTAAGTCAATATTTATGCAATGTGTATATGAGTCAGCTATATCATAAAATTGAAGAGAATATGTACTATAAAAGACGCGGCAAACGTGTGAATTATGTAAATCATGTCTTGTTTTATATGGACGATATTTCTCTTTATGGTTCAAACGCAAAAATGATGCATAAAGCAATAAAAGAAATCGTTGAGTATACCAAAAATGAAATGGGTCTTACGATAAAAGTAAATTGGAATGTCAGAAAACTTGGAAAACATGATTTTGTTGATACAATGGGATTTCGTGTTTACAGAGACCATATAACAATTCGTCGTAGAGTGTTTAAAAGGGTTAGAAGAGTTTTTAATTCCGTTTTAAAAAATAAAGACAAGAGTCCAACACTTGTGCAAGCTAGAAAATGTATAAGTTATTATGGGTTATTAAAAAATACAAACTCAGAAAAGTTTATGAAAAAATATAAAGTTTACAGAACTATAAAATTAGCAAAGGAGGTTGTTGCTAATGACAGCAAGCTTCGATACGGAGCAACCAAGTGTAAATGTAATTCAGGACAGTGACAAACTGTATATTTTCATTGCTGTAAATGGCAAATGGGCTACACGTCAGTATAGCGAAAATCAAGAAGCCCAAGATGTTTGGGAATGTGATTATCGTGAGATTGTTACGACCTCCGATAAAATTAATATTGATGATGTAAAAAATAATCCTGAAAAATATCTTGACTGGGTTGAGCCAAAAGAAAAAAGTGAGGCAGAAAAAATTCTGGATTTACAAGAACAGAATAAAATGCTTACACAGTGTTTAATGGAAATGTCTGAGATTGTCTATGCTTAAAATGTTAGAAAGGATTAAGATTATGATGGCTATGTTATGGGCGCAGGAAATTATGAGTTGTAATACTACCGAGGAAGCAAAAGCAATGTACGCGCGTTGCCCTCGTCTTCTAAAGGAAAAAGTAAAAGACATTTTGATTAAGAGCGGTTTTTAGGAAATTACTCAAGAATGATTAAAGACTAGAGGGTAGAGATATTAAGCTGCTACCACCCGATTGTTAGGAGATGTTGGTTCTTCGGCTTGCCAACCTAGTTTTTTCTTTTTAAATTATATGACTACTTTTGAAAGAGGTGGTCATAATGATTTTAGATGATTTAGCGACAATAGCTAATTCAGATTTAGTTTCAGGAGCGGCAAATATTAGCCAGTTTATTAATATCTATCAAGCCACGAAAGGTGCAACATCTGCTCAGTTAAATACAGAACTTATTAAGCAAAACCAACATATTGAAAATAAACTTGATGAACAAACAAATATGTTGCTTGAAAAATTATTGTCTGAATTAAAGATTATAGAAGAACAAAATACTGAAATAATTAAACTACTGGGTGGTGGCATCAAATGATTCTTAATACCAATACAGAATTAGGTGGATTAGACGCTCTTGGTGTTGCAGATACAATAATAGCCTCGTTATTATTGAATTGCTCTAGTAAATCTTATAAACTAAACCTTGATAATATCTCAGAAAATAAAAAGGTTATCTCTTTATTAAATGAGATAAATGAAAATGAGAGAACTATTATTTCTCTTTTGAGACATATAGTTGAAGATGATAAGCATTAGTCTTGTCTTATCGGTAAAATAATCCAGACTAAACTGATGTGTGACAGCTCTGACACATCATTAAAATAAAAATTGGCTGGGTGATGACATCACATGGAATAAAAGGGGTTAAATTATAGAAGAGGGTAGTGTGTTTTATGGGTGGGCTACAAATTATACTCAACATTTGCTCTACTCTTGGATTTTCTGGACTTCTTTTATTTTTTGTTAAGAGATATTATGAGAAGAAAGATGAATCTTTAGAGCAAGGTAAGCAGGAACGTAAAGAAATTAAAGAAATAATTAATAAAATCGCTAGACAAAATGAGGAACAGTACGAAATGATTGCATCTCAAAATGAGAGGATTAAATCCTTGTCTGATGATGTGAGGGCGCTCAGAGAGAGAGAAGACCAAAGCTCGCAGGCAGATAGGGATTTACTTAGAGACGCTATGTTAAGAACGTATCATAATTGCTATGAAATAAAAGGTTGGATTTCTGTAAACGATTTAGAAAGTTTCCAGCGAATGTTTGAAAGCTACACTGCATTACATGGGAATGGCATGATTCCGAGTGTGCGTGAAAAAATTATGAGTTTGCCAACTGTCCCGCCTGACAGCAAGAATTAAGATTGATAAAGAATGGAGGTAGCCAATGTGATAGAACAGGAAATTACGTTACTTACTAACGGAAGAATTTCTTTCCCGAAGTGTGGAAATGGGCTACAATTTGGATATACCAAGAATCGTGGTATATATAGTCTAAAGGTTAATACTTCTGGCGAATGGAACGGACTGACTATCCGTGCGTTTTGGCATATTCCAGAAGCAAAAGAGCCTCTTACCTCTCTGTTGGTAGACAATGTTATTAGAGTTCCTGCGTTGGTTACTAGTTATAAAGGCGAGGGTAGGATTGTCTTTGAGGGTTCTGATGGAACAAAAACCGTAACAAGTGCTGATGTTCATTACTATGTAAACAAAAATAGCGGGACTTGTGATGGCACAATTCCAGAACCCGGAACGCCAGCTTGGCAAGAACTCGTTAATGTTGTAAAGGGGTATTCTGAAACCGCTGTTGAGGCCAAAAACGATGCTAGAAAGTCGGCAGATGAAGCTAAACAAGCGCTTGAAGATACTAAGAATGTAAAAGACCAAGCTATTGAAGATATAGGTATCGCAAAAGATTCTGCTATCGAGGGTATAGAAGACAAAAAAAACACTTCGATTGAAGAAATCAATAAAGTTAAAGAAAGCGCCAAAAAGGAACTCGAAGACGTCTGTAATATTACAGAGGATTTTGCTAATCAAGCCAAAGAGAGTGCTGACAGAGCGAAAGTTAGCGAATTAGCAGCTAAGGAATCCGAAGCAAAATCTAAAACTTCCGAAACCAATTCTAAAGCAAGTGAGAATTTAGCAGAACAATATAAGGACTCTGCTAGTACAAGTGCGGCTTCTGCGTTAGAATCCAAAGAAAGTGCCTCTCAAAGCGAAGTTAATGCAATTAATGCGGCGAATAGAGCAAGCGTGTCTGAGGCCAATGCAAAATTATCTGAGACAGCAAGTGATAATAGCTCTAAAAAAGCATTTGATAGCGAAACAAAAGCAAAGGTATCTGAAATCAATTCTTCAAATAGTGCTACTAATGCTGAACACTCAGCAACAAATGCGACCGCTTCTGCCGACGCTGCAAAGAGTTCGGCAGATAAAGCTAAGACAAGTGAAATTGTTAGTGCAGCTAACACCGCAGAGGTTACAAAAAATCTTGAAACAATCAGGGAAATCAAAGCCAACATTGACACCTTAGATGCTAATGTGTCAGCTAATGCGGCAAGCTCAAATGAAAATGCGAACAATGCGAGAATCAGTGCGGCGGCAGCAAAACAATCTGAGACGAATGCTGCATCAAGCGAGGCATCTGCTTTAGAAAGCAAAAATATCTCTGCTGAGAATGCAGTGAGCGCTCAGACAAGCGCTTCTAATGCGAAAACTAGTGAGGACAATGCAAAAGCAAGCGAGAAGAAAGCTCAAGAGTATATGAACTCTGCTGATGCAAGTGCTAATTCCGCTCTTGATTCTGCTAACAAAGCAAAACAATCAGAGATGTCTGCTAAAGTAAGTGAAGATGCTTCAAAAAAGAACGCAGACGATTCTGCGGCCAGTTTACAAGAACTAAAGGATGGGATTGCCTCTGGAAAGTTTAAAGGGGAAACTGGTGCTACGCCTAATTTAACTATTGGAACTGTTGTTAGCGGAAGCGAATCTTCCGCTACTATTACTGGCACTCCGGAAGACCCCGTTTTAAACCTAATACTTGAAAAAGGAAAAGACGCTACAATAGATAGTACCCTTACAAATAGCGGAGAAGCGGCAGACTCAAAGGCAACAGGAGACGCTATTAGAGAACTAAAATCTTCTTGTATTACCGGAATCTCGCAATCTAAATCCGGAAAGATAATATTGACCTATGCGGACGGTCGTACATCCGAGGTAGTGATTTATGCAGTTCTTGCATAATTTATAAATAGTTGTTTTAATTAAACACATATTATACATTTTGTTAAATTATAGAATCACTTTTAACAAATAGGTGATTATTATGACGGTAAATGAATCGAAATTTATTATTCAGAAATTAATCAAGTATTCTATGGAAGAACTTGAAATGGCAGAACATTATCAAAAAATGATGGCCCACATGGAAGATTCTTCTGCGTTCTCTAAATTTAAAGAATTTGCGAACCAAGAACTTGCTCACCATGAGTACGATTTTTCAATGGCAATGTCTATGGCACAGAAACTAAAAGATGAAAATGAGATTGCAGATGTGGACGAGTTTATAAATGGTATTTATAAGCAAAATCAGACACATTGGAAGGAAAAGATTGTTTGGAAAATTGCAAACGCAAAGCCAAAAACCTCTCGTTAAATGATGCTGGGCGAAGGGACTAGAGGTCGTTAAACAGCGACGATAAATGTTAAAGGTGTTGGAATAATACCACGGTATTATACAGTATCTTTGATTTTAAATGTTTATTGCTATGGCAACTATCCATGAGTAGAAATGCTTGTGGATAGTAACGATGGCAATAAAGTCATCGTGGAATTAAAGGAGTCATTTGGAGTGAAAGGAGTACACATGGAAGATAGTCTACTTAAATGTAAAGACGAAACCGATAAGGAATATGGTTTGCGTTTAGCTATGAATAAAGATATCTATGGTATTAGCTGGACTAAGATTTGTGACCTTATGTTTGAAGCAACTGGCGTAAGAAAAGACGAAAGTGCTTATCGTAAATATTATATGGCGTTCCTTGATGGAGTTGATTATCAAAAGAATAAAGACCCGTCTGAACAAATGGACGAGTTAATGAATAAAGAGCTAGATATTAAATTGAAAACTGTCAAAATGCGGGATTATAAAGCGGCGCTCAACCGTGACGTTAATAAGGTTGCTCGTTTTGATATGCTTAAACAAGATATTTCAGACTATGTTATTAAAAACCATTTGGAATTTAATGATAATAAAAGTAACTTTTCATCGACTGAGAAGAGTGCCATTTTATGTCTCTCTGATTTCCATTATGGTATGGTGACAGACAGTTATCTTAATAAATACAATCCTGAAATCTTCCATGAGCGTATGAGTAAACTTTTTGATGCAGTTGTCAAGAAGATTTATTCTGAAAAAATTGGTACTCTATACGTTATTAATTTAAATGATGCTATTTCTGGATATATTCATAATACTATTCGGATTGAGAACCGAAAGAATGTTATTGAACAGGTAATGGAAGTCTCTAATGCTCTTGCAGAGTTTCTAAATGGGATTTCTCAACATTGTAACATTGAATATTATTCTGTTATTGATAATCATTCTCGTTGTATGGCTAATAAGAATGATAGCTTACAAAATGAAAATTTTTCTCTACTTGTTGACTGGTATCTAAAGGCTGCTCTACGTTATGTACACAACATTCGTATTAATGAGAATGAATTTGATAATGACATTCTAACATTTAGTATTTATGACTGGAATTATCTAGGTTCTCACGGAGATAAAGACAGTATTCATGATATAGTTCAAAATATGACACTTTTAACCCATAAGTTCTATGATGCAATGTTTATTGCACACAAGCATCATGTGGAGTCAAAAGAAGTTGATGGGACCATGGTTTTTATGAATGGTTCTCTTTGCGGCACAGATAATTATGCTAAGTCCCTGCGTATTACTTCTCATCCTTCACAGACCATGTATATTGTTACTCCTGATAATCCCTACGAATCTATAAATATTATCCGTTTGGATTAAGGTGGTGATTATATGGCTATTGCTAAGAAAGGAAAACAAACGTTTGGATTAAGGTGGTGATTATATGGCTATTGCTAAGAAAGGAAAACAAATCGGAGAAGATACGAAAAAGAAACTGATTTGTATTAGTTGTGGCTGTGGAGTTCAGAATAATTTCAATGCCACAAAAGACGAATATCATAAGTTCTTTAATAAGATACCATATTGTAAAGATTGTGTCAAGTCTATTTACAAAGGATATTTGGTAAAATACAACGGCAATACAAATCTTGCTATTTATTTTACTTGTAGAAAAATTGATATTCCATACATTCATCAAGCATATTTAGCTGCTATGAAAGAGTCTCAAAATGAGAACTCTGTGTTAAATGGAGAAGAAAACCTATTACCTATTTATCTAAAGAATCTTGCATTTGCAGATAAAAATGGTTGGGGTTCGAGCTTTGATGATTCCCAAGGCGAAAACAATATCGAAGGTCTAAGTAACTACGATGTTTACACAAAGATTAAACGCCCCAAGAAAGTTACTGGTGAACTTGGCGACGATGACGATTACGAAGATATTGAATTTAGTACGGCGTATTTGCAAAGTGTATGGGGTAGATTTGATAATGATGACCTAGCATATCTTCAAAATGAATATATGGATTGGGAAGATAAGCTAGGTCAAATTGACACTAAAGATATTGATGTCATTGTAAAGCAAATCTGTCATACGACTCTTCAAATTAATAAAGCTCGTGAAAATGGACAAGATGTTACAAAAATGATAAACTCTCTAACTTCACTTATGAACAATGGCGGTTTGCTTGAAAAACAGAATAAGGCTGTTCAAAATTCTAAGGTTGTTGGTCAGCGTATTGAAGATATTGAGACTTTTAGACCTGTTAAAAAAGTTGACCCTGAATTAGCTGATGTTGATAGCAACCAAATGCTATTCGATGCGTTTGTTGGTTGTACAGCAAGAGCTTTGGGTAAGAATAATAAATATGTTGAAAGATTTGAAAAAGAGTTTGAACCTTATAGTATTGATATAATTGAAAAGGGTAAGGCTCAACTTCTTGGAACGGAGGGCGATGAAGAATGTCAGAATCAGACAAAATCGTCATCCGAAGATTAAAAAAGAAACGTGCTACGCTCCAAGAACAATATAATGAAAACTTTGAAGCGTGGGTGGGATATTGGAGGGCAAACCCTCAAAGATTTATAACTGAATACCTAGGTTTACCACTGTATGATTTCCAAAAGGTTTTAATTTGGGAAATGAATAATACTGCGAACTATATATTTATAGGTAGTCGCGGTATTGCGAAGTCTTCTCTTACACTAGACTTTTGTTGTCAAATGGCAATTCTTTATCCCGGTCTCAAAATCCTTGTAGTTTGTCCTGTTAAATCCCAAAGTAAACAATTCGTCAAAAAGATTTATGAATATATGCGTATGAGCAAGAACCTAGAACAGGAAATCAAGGTTGACGAAATTAAGATTGGTGTTAATGAATGCCAAGTTCCGTTTAAGAATGGCTCAACGATTTTTACTGCAACGTACAGCGAGAACGCCCTCGGACTGAGAGCTAATATACTAATAGTTGACGAATTTGTTCGCACAGAGAAAGAAGTTATTACTCGTGTCTTTGACCCTATGCTTTCTGACCCAAGAAAGCCAAGATATCTTGACTTAACAAGAGAACAGAGAACAGAAGAATACAAACACGAAGAGTTAAGAAAGATTTATCTATCTTCCATTAGACGTGCAGATGAATGGTCTTATAAGACATTTGAAGATTATATAGACTGGATGACAGATGGCAATAGAGATTACTGTGCGACGGTTGTCAGTTATGCTCTTGGTGTTAAAAATGGATTTATTAGTAAAAAGAAAGTAGAAGATACTTTTAAATCTAATCTGGAAAATATTAACATTTTGCAAGCAGAATATAATTGTATTGCCGAGCGTGGCACTGGTAACTCTTACTTCACCTATAAGATGATGGATAGAGTTAGAACTAATTCTAAGGCATTTGTTTGTATGTCTGATGAGGAATATATACAATATAAAGATTGTAAAGAAAAATATCCTTACTATCAAGAAAAATTGCCTAATGAGATTAGACTGCTATGTATGGACGTTGCTGTTATTGAATCCAGTAAAAATGATAATACTGCATTCTTTATTATTAGATTGATTCCTGATAGTGGGCGGTACACAATTATTGTGCCATACGCAGATAGTATGCACGGTTTAAACTCAATTGCTCAAACTAAGAGAATGAAACAATTATTTTATGAGTTTGAATGCGATTACATGATACTTGATACGCAAGGGGTGAAATGCTTGCCCCAATTATATAGTAATATATAATTAAGTATTGCGGAAGAAAACTGGAAAGCTGAAATGCTAATCAGAGTGGAAGTTATATAATAATATATATAACACACGCAACGCATAGAGATTGAAACTATTTATAGAATATAACATCTCCAAGAGTCCGCAACTCCTATTTAAATTTAGGATGAAAAGATATGCTAAACTAATACGAATAATAAGTATTAGAATTTAGAGATAAAAAACTCTAAAGATAACAAATGAGGTATTTCTATTTTTGACTATGCCACTACAGAAACCTACGATGAAAATCGTGGTGTTACTTATCCTGCATGGACAGTAGTTAACCCAGAAGATATTAAGATGGTCAACCGTACTATTGATAGAAATGCAGTCCCCGTAATTTATTCTGTTAAAACTCCAATCCAGTTAAAGTCTGCTATGTTTAGTAATATGCGTGATTTAATTACTGATGGACGAGTTAATCTACTTGTTGATAGTCAAGAGGGTCTTGATTATATGATGAAGAACTATCAGTATTATAAGATTGAAGATGAGGATTTAAAGAAACGTCTTATGAATCCTTATGTACAAACTAATCGGCTTGTTGATGAGGCAATTAGTTTGGAACAGGTGGTTACTCAGGGCTATATTAACCTAAAGGAAAAAGCTGGGAATCGTAAAGACCGTGTTATGTCTTTGGCTTATGGTCTTTGGTATGCTAAATTACTAGAAGACCAGTACATTAACAAACAAGAAACCAACAGTCTATTAGACTGGACATTCTTTGGATAAACTATAATAGAAAGGTAGGTGAGATGTTTGCCAAGAAAAAAGAAAGTTGAACAAGAAACATTGTCTGAAAAACAGGTTAATGATGTTCTAAATGCGTATGATTATTTTATGAACTTCTCTGATTCTTATAATCGTAGCTATTATAGTGGCGGCGCTGATTATAACACGCCAGATACTATTAATAGAAGGCTAAAAGATATCAACTTAACACAAGTTGATACTACCGTAGCAGATATTGAAAAGGCATTAAAGAACGCGAAGGATTCAGAGGAAATTCTTTCTAATTATGCACAGACGCTTGAGATTACAAATATGTCCTTTAAGCGTCTAACGCAATATTTGCCAAATCTGGCGGCATTTAACTTAACTTTTGACCCAATCAATGTTACGAAAGAATCTGAGCTAAAGTCTAAAGAATTTAAGAAAGATTTAGCTAAAGTAGATGAGTTTTGTAACAAGTTCGATTATCGCACAGAGTTTGCTACTGCTCTTCGTCAGATTTTTAGACAGGGCGCAGTATTTGATGTTCTTCGTGACGAGGGTGATAAATACACCCTACAAGAACTCCCGAAGCAGTTTTGCAAAATTACAGGTCGTTTTGATTATGGATACCTGTTCGATTTTGATATGAACTGGTTTATTAACATGGATGGTGTTGATATAGATATGTATCCAACTATCTTCAAACGTATGCTAAATCGGATTCAAAAAAACTATAGCAAACCTTATGACCCTGCGAGACGTTTGCAATCAAGAAATACTGGTTTTGATTGTTGGCAACAGACTTCCCCTGAAAATGGGTTCTGGTGTTTTAAGCTCGACCCAGAACTAGCAACTATTTTACCTTATTATTCGGGTATTCTTGGTAATGCCAGTTTCCAGCCCGTTGTTAGGGGTCTACAGCAAGATAAATACTTTATTGATGCTTCCAAGATTCTGGTTGGTATCCTTGGATTCAATAAAGAGCAGAAGAGTGGTCAGGTCGCTAATTCTATTAATATGACACCTGAAATGATTGGTAAATTTCTAGGCGTTGCTCGTAAAGGACTAAATAGCCAGATTGGTTTAGCTGTGCTACCCACCGACGACGTTAAGGCTGTAGACTTTAGTGTTTCAAACACCAATTCCGATGTTGACTATGCAAGCTCTGTTGTTAAACAAAGTGTTGCTTCTAGTGAAGCTCTGTTCGGAACTGAGAAGCTAAATAGCCATCAGTCTAAATTAGCTTCTCAGATTGATAACAATACTATTGAAGCGCTTTATCCTATGTTTGCTAATTTTATGGAATTTTTTATTAATAGAATGACCGAGAAATATAAATTCAAAGTTCGTTTCCATGATGAAAATGTCCCTGACCAAAAGGCAGAACGAAAAGCGCTATTCAATGATTTTTCTAAGATAGGATTTGTAGATATGCAGCTTGCTGCTCGTTGCAATGATATGAATGTATTCGAGTATACAAGGCACTTACAAATTTCTAAGAATTGTTTTGATGTTAAGGGGATGGTTATCCCTCTGAATCAATATCTAACCCCACCTGTGCAAACTAGAACTGGTACTAGCGCAACAACAAAACCACCAGAGAATCCTCTTACTAAAGGAAACGTTGGTAGACCACCAAAGCCTGAGAGTGATTCTGAGTCTACGGAAGCAAGCTGGGCAAGAGGTTCTAACGAATTAAAACAGGAATTTGAAGAATGATTTGTAGAGCGCAAATCAAAAGAAAGCTCGAATAGAAAGATTTGGTCGTAGGACGCGACCAAGTAAAATAAAAGAAAAGTTCACTGAGATGATTATAGAAAAGGAGTGAATAAATTGGCACTTTCTAAAGAAGTAATTGACGCAATTAACAGTTTCAATGGTCTGTCTCAGCGTCTAGGAGTTGGTCAGGTGATTTCTGATGCTATTGATAACAACACTCATAATAACGTGCAGAATATTACTAACGTGGTTGAGACTCCAAAGATTGCACATCATGACAAGCTAGAAGGAGCTGTTACTGTTGCAGCTCTAAAGAGCGCTTATAATTCTCTTATTGACGACCTTATTAAGGCTGGCCTAATGGAGGAATAAATATTGAAATTTAACCGAAGGGAGGTGACAGATTTGGAGAATAGTCTATTTTTTACATTTGGCATTGATGATGTAAATATCATTGAAGACGATGACAGATTCGCTATTACTAAAATTCGTGCATTTGCAGAAAAAGAGAACAGCCATACACAACCAATTTCTTTTGAGTCTCTTAAATTGACTGCCAATACTATCTATAATGTTCCAGTTGTTGTTGAATTTACTGATTGGAACGATGATGGAATTGGCACCCACTCTAAGGCAGAAATTCCGGTTGGTTTTGTCTACTCTGAAAACAATCCTGTCACCTTTGAATATGACGAGGAACGAGACAAGCATTTTCTAACTATTAAGGCTCTTATTTGGAAGAATTATTCTAATAATATTGTTGATATTATTCATAGTTCCAATGACAGAAAGAAAGTATCTGTTGAAATGACCACTACTGATTATCAAGATAATGGCCCATTTGATAAACCAGACGTTTATAGCTGGAAATATCAAGCTATTACTATTTTATCAGACCAAGTTGCAGAGGCTTGTAAAGGAAGCAATGTTCAGCTTATGAAATTCTCTGAGGATAAAGAAAATTATATTAAAGAAAATTTTGCTGACAAAATTTCTATTGATAATTCTAAAGAAGCCGCTACAAGTGGCGAGTGGTCTAATCCCGGTCAGAAGCTATTTAAGCCAATTACAGAAGCGTCTAATGCAAAGTCTTTGCTAAAAGAAGCATATTTAATTGGTGACTTCTCCGACAATGAGTATGAAATTACGAAATTCAAATATCCACATCACGTTGTTCGTGATGGTGAACTTATTGTTCATAAAGATGGCTTGCAGTCCGCATTCTCTAGGGCTGCACAGCAGGGAATTGTTAAAGGAGACGTGAAGTCCCACTTGCTGAAACACTATCGTGAGCTTGGTTTGGATACACAAAATTTTGCAGAATTTGGTTTCTCGCAAGATGAGTTCAATCAGTATTTTGCAGAAGATTATAAACAGGACGAGGGTGAAAACGTGGAAGAAGAGAAGAAAGTAACAGAGGCCGAAGTTGCTGAAACCAAGAAGGAAGAGGAAACTAAGGTGGAGGAAGCGGTCGAAGAAAAGACCGAGAAAAAGGTTGAAGAGGCTTGCGAAACCGAGACCATTACAGAATCTCGCGAAACTGAAATGGGTTGTGACGAGAAAATGGCTGACGATGAAGACGATAAAGATGACGATTCTGATGAGCGTCATGATGAGTCTGACAAGGACGATGATGACAACAAGGAAAATATGTCTCTTGAAGAAGCTATGTCTGAAATTTCTAATCTAACTGCTGAAAATGAAAAGCTAAAAAAGGATAATGAAGCATATATGGCTAAATTTGAAGCCATGTCTGATTATGATGAATTAAAGGCTTTTAAGTTTGCAGCAGAAGAAAAAGAAAAGCAAGAAGCTGATATGGTTAAGATGTGTGAAGTCCTAGACGAAATCTCTGAAAAGGGTGTTGAAATGTCTGAGGATGAACGTAATGCTTATATCGCTAAATTTAGCGAATATGATAGTGTAGCCGCATGGAGTAACATGGTAAAAGCCGCAGAGTTTGACCGAGTTAGTGCTCCCTCTGGCAACATTCACAAGATTGGTCTACCTTATGGAGAGAAGAAGAAATCTACTGGTTCCATTTGGGACAATTAAAAATTATTAATTTTAGGAGGAAATTTTACTATGTATGATGTTCTAATTAAGAACGGCTATGCGGCTCTAAATGTTGATAACTGGAACCGTACTGTCGTATGCGAAGAGGATGTACCCAACGGTGCAGTTTTTGCTCTAAGTGAGTATTCTACCGATGCTGATAGCAAGATTGTTTGGAAGGCTGGTAAGCCTGCCGCAGACGCAAAGAATCTATGGATGGCATCTAGCCCCGAAGTTGTTATTACTACTCTACCTGATGGTACTGAGCTAAAGGGTATTGATAACAATATCCGCGACTTCGTAAATATCAAGGGTCATCCTATTGATGCTTTCAAGCTAATTGAAGACGATGTTCTTACTATCGTTCCTAGCACAGCTAATGCAACTGCAATGGCTACTGCAAAGTTCCTAATTCCTGATGATACTAAGTTTACCCTAAAGGCACAGGCTGAAGCTACCGCTCCTACTGCTGGTATGTATCTAAAGGCACTGGGTGCTACTACCGCTCACATTGGCGATGGCAACCTAGTTAAGAAGGCAGTTACCGCTTACAAGTTTGTTGTCTGCGTAGCTTGATGATATTTTAAGAAAAGGAGAATAATACTATGAATGAGAAGACTCTAGCTTTCTCCGGCGATATGACTGCCGAAGTAAAGATTAAGGATTATTTTAATGACTATGCAAAGCAGCGTGGTCAGTATGATGGCTATGTTGATACCTCTATCTCTTTTGCAGAGAAGGAGAAGAAGATTAACGACCTACTGATGGCAGAAGTTAAGAAGCTATCTGGTCTGGATTTCAACAATTCTTTTGCCTCCATTGAGATGATGGCTAAGAATCCCACTTTCCAGTGGGCATACATGGCTGTTATTGACGCAGCTATTGATATGGTTCTACCCGATTTTGTAGACCGTACTACCAGTGTCTACACTGAAATGCGTAATGGCGCTATTGGTGATAGCTTTAAGTTTGATGTTGAGTCCAACGACCTGTTCATTGTTTCCAAGGCTGGTCGGAATCAGCGTAATACTGAGTTCCAGCGTGAAGATATCGGTCAGCGTTCTATCATCCCATTCAACCACAATATTTCTGTTGCTTCTAATAAGTACAAGGCTCTGTGTGGCAAGGAGTCTATTGCTCGTTTCCTGATGAAGGCTGTTCTATCTATGGGAGCGGAACTAACCAAGGAAATTGCTCTAGCATTTGCTGCCGCTATGGATGATGTTAAGGATAATGGCGCAGAGGCTCTACACGTTGCTGGTCTAGCAGATAAGAGTGTCATCAAGCTAATTCAGACAGTTCAGGCTTATAACCGCGCTCCTGCTATTCTAATGGGTACTATGAGTGCTGTTCATGACCTACTACCTCAGTCTGCTAATCTGCGTATGATGGTTGATTCCGATTACGTTCGTGTTGGCTATATCTCCAACATTTATGGTACTGATGTAATGGTTATGCCTCAGTATGCCGATTATGCCGCTGCTGACCAGTACAAGCTGGCTCTGCCTGATGATAAGATTTATGTCATCAGCCCCTCTGCTCAGAAGCCTGTCAAGCTGTGCCTAGAGGGTGCTACTACCTCTAACACTGTTGATAGCAATGCAGATGCAGACCTGACCACCAATACTACTATCAATAAGAGCTGGGGTATCGGTGTCATCACCAACGCTATTGCTGGTGTCATCACTGTCAGCTAATTGATTGTTAAATTTTAAATAATTGCTCTACTCCTTCGGGAGTAGAGTTTATATTATTTTTGGATTAAAAGGGGTATAAAATGGCAACTAATACACAGAGAATTGAAAACCTTGAAAAGGGTATGTCAGAAATGCAGGGTACGCTTGGCGAGATTCTTGCTGCACTACGCGGTTTTTCTACTTCCTCTGCTCAAAATGAATCTGTTGCAGTTGTACACGAGGATAGCTCATCCGAAGAAGATTATACAGAACCAGAGGACGGAAAGAGCATTCGTGTTCGCAGTCTGTTTAATGGGACTCTTAATCTTACTTATGGTGATAGACGCTTTGTTACTTTTAATAAGTACGGTGACGAAAATCGTGTGCTATATCGTGACCTGATTCAAATTGTGAATATGAATCACAAGTTTGCGGAAGAAGGATACTTTGAAATTGAGGATGCAAGTGCTGTTTATTTTCTTGGTATGACTTATGCTTATAATAATATTATTAAGTATAAGGATATCGAAAATATTTGCAGTTATTCCGATGACAAAGTGAAAACTCTAATTGAGAACGCAAGTGATTATCAGAAAAGCCTAGTAGCAAATCGCGTTGCTCATCAAATTGTTGATGGCAAGAACGTAGACTACAATAAGGTCAATTTGATTAATAAGTTGTGTTCCGTAGATATTAGTAAGCGTGCAGAGTCTATTCGCTCACTTGCTTAAATTATTTTAAATAAGAAAGGCGGTGAATGGGATTGAACAATATTAGTTTGTTTGATAATGAAACAGAAAATAAACCTATTGAAGAGCCAGACGCTCCACCAGAGCAAACACAACCTTCTGGAACTAACTTTAATGAGATTTATAAACTATTTTTAATTTCATTACAAGATTATGAGCTAAAACGACTATTTAATGATAATCCAGAAGCAGCCGATGATTTGCTTATGTGCTTCTTACTAAGAGCTATTCCTCTTTTTATAAATTGTCAAAAAGATATTGAACAATATCATCAAAATGAATTAGGAGAATATGAATTTAACGACACATTGACATTAACAGAAAAGACTATTCTTTCAGATTTAATGGTTCAATGTTGGCTTGATTTTATAATTTCTGATACTACTCAACTTGGTGGTTTGCAAGATACTGACTTCAAGCGTGAATCCGCTTCTAATAATTTAAAAGAAAAAGCAAATTATGCTGACAGATGGCGTGAGAAAACAAATCAAAAAATTATTAATTACGGCCTGAAAAATACCCCATTTGCTGAGTGGGCGGTGGGAAACTATGGACTTTAATGGAATTAATTTTTCTGACAAAGAAATTCAAGAGTATAAACAATCTGTAATCAATAAATTATTTGCAATTCTTGGAATTTTTGAGGATTGTGAAGCTGTAGATGATTATTCTGGGTATACTGCTTACATCAAGAGGTTAACAAGGGAATTTAATGGATTGTACAATATGTTCGGTATTGTGAATTTCCTTTCTATTGTTAGTATTCTTGAGGGTTCGCAAGTACCCATTGAACATTCAGAGGTTAAACAATTAGTGTTCCATTGTATCTCTCTGGTCAAAAAGGCTAGGTGATATATATGTCATACTATGATACTTTTATGAATGTTAATAAGCACCCTGCTCAAAGATGGAGAAATCAGCTTCAAGATACGGTTGATAAGGTCTTTGAAAATGCGTCTACTTGGTGGGACGACGTATGGGAAGAGAAAGAGTTTGGTTCTAATGGTCTTGAAACAATTACAACAGACGAAGAAAAAAGAGATGAACTATTTAATAAAATAGATATCAGAATTACATCACTTGTTGATGCTAAAACCGGGCAGCGTGTAAACGATGACTATAAGAAATTAATTTATAAAGATTTAGATTATAGGCCAAAGCTAGGACAGAGATATTTCTTTGATGATAATATCTGGATAATTTACTCAAGGGATAATATTCGCAAGAGTTCATCTAGTGCTTATGTTAGACGTTGTAATAATACAATCAATACTCTAGCAGAGGACGAGAAAACAATCCACCGTGAGCCATGCTATATTGAGTATAAAATTATTGAAGACCAAATTTCTACATCGGAAGTTATTGACGTAGCCAAAGATAAAATTGAAGTTGTTTGCCAATATAACGATTGGACAAGTCAGTACAGAATTAATACTCGTTTTATGTTAAATGGTGTAACATATAAGATTAGACAGTTTGTCAATTTCTTAAATATGAATACGTTCCAAGATAATCCGGGCTTGCTGAAATTCTATGCAGACTTTGAAAATTACAATGTCGCAGACAATCCTAAGAATGACTTGGCTAATGACGATAAAGAACCAAAAGAGCCGGAAGAATTTACTATTCTTTTAAATGGCTTGAAAACGTTTGTTCTTGATGGCGATAACTATACGTTTGAGTGCAACAAGGATGAAACAGTGTCTAAAGATTATTATTCTTTCACATTCACAAATAACAGCTTCAAAATCAAAAACCATCATCAAAGTACCAATCCGCTTATTGTGAATTGTTACCAAGACGGCGTACTAATAAAAACGTTTAATATTAAATTAGGAGGTGTTATATAATTGTATTACGAAGAGCTTAGTCCTATCGTTTTCGCAGTTATTTATAACAGACTTCTAAGAAGTGAACGTTTGGTTAGGTTGTTGACTTGTTACAAGCGAAACACTTCTCCTTATCTTGATAAATCTTTTGACAAAGAGATTGATAGAATTGGTGGCGTAAATAATCTCGTTTATATGGGGCAAGACCTAGATAAATGCACAGACGTCCATATTTATCCACTAGAGCATATTCCTGACGCAAAATTAGACCAAAAGACATATTTAACTGTAACACTTAATGGTGGGTACACCACAGAGGTCGCACAGTATAAAAAAGTTGTTGTGTGTGTTGATGTGGTAGTTCACGATGAGCAAAGCGTTATTCTGTCTGATAATCCCGACTATCCGATAGCTTATCGTCTTTACGATATCGTGCATGAAATTGATGCAATCATTAATGACAAAAGGCTGGAAGACTTTTCTCCCGGACGTATGAGCCTAATAGGATTTCAACGTCGTTATTATAATGGTTATTTTAATGGTTTGCAGCTTCAATATCAACTAACACTAAACAGCACAATTGGTTGTGATGGTGGTTCTACAAATCTACTACCTAAATTTATTCTAAAAAATTGAACGCTTTACAGTTGTATAGCGGGAGACCGCTAAAATTAGCAGAAAACGTATATGTAGAACACCCAAAAGTTAATAAATTATTTAGCGACGATGTGGGAAAAGATGTCTATAGTGAATATATGAAAAATCTGACTCTTATTATTACGCAGTCGAAAGATATTGCTGATATTTTATGGGTTGAAAATAAGATATGGTATGAAGATATCAAAAGCGAATACGAGTTTTTCATTCAAGAATGTCTAGCGGATAGCACATCAAATAATGTTTTTATTAGAGATGGTGAACTTGTATCAGAAAAGGACGAAGAGTGTATTACTATCAATAATGATATGTCTAATGCGCTTAATTACTTTCTAAATTTGGATGGTAAGTGGATTGTATTAGGCAGAACCATTGGAGAAAACACACAAATATTTCTTTTGAGCGTTAAATGTGAAAATGATAAGTTATATATAGAGTCTGATTCTGTTAAATTTAACGAACAGGCTTATCATATATTGGTAGAATATTTAAGAGACGTAAACTGGATTCATCCTAAATATGAATTTCTTAAAGGTGCTACCAAAAAAGCGAGGAAAATAATCTTACAAAGAAACTATGAAGAAAGAGAGTACGAGGCAAGAAAAAATAAAAGCGGAGATAAAGAACAAGAAGATTTTCAATGTATATTATCTTGTCTCGTAACTTTTAAAATATTTTCATACGAAGAACTTTTCAGCAAACCAATATATGTGATTTACGATTCGTATTTTAGATATATTCAAGCTGACAATTATAGAAATACAATGGATGCTTTACACTCCGGGTGTATTGATACAAAGAAAACCCCGATTGATATAAATAAAATTCATTGGTCTTCTATTATAAATAATGAAAGTTAATTATTTAAGGAGGAAATAGTTATGGCAAAAGGAACACCTAAGAACTTTGTTATTCAACAGGTGTATGAAATTCTAATGCAGAAGCCATCTGATGAAAGCATCATTGGATACTTAAAGCATTGCAAGACTTCTAGCATTGAGAATACACAAGAGATGGTGTACCCTAGTGGCGGCAAGGGTAACTCCTATATTGGTCGTGGCTTTGGGCACTCAAAGCACGCTACCTTTAATATTGAAAGTGCAACTTGGAATACTGATGTGCTTGCAGCACAAAATGGTACTGACGTTGTTATGGGCGAGACCACTTATACTAAGTATGTTCAGATTGACCTAAAGGAAGGTACTACTGAGTATGAACTGGAACTGCCAGCAGTAAAAAAGACCGGCGCAACTCTGTATATCGGCACTATTTATGGTACTCAAAAAGATGGTGACTATGTAAAGGTTTTAACCGAGGATAGCGCAGCCTCTGCTGGCAAGTTTAGTTATACCGCAGAGGTTACTTCTAGTCCCGCTAAAAAGGCTAAGATTACTCTTGACGATAGCGATGTAACTACAATGATTGGAACTCTTGGCTGTACTAAGATATCTATGGCTTATACCATTAAGTCTAAGGCCGCAGCACAGCGTATTAATATCAAGACTAATACAATGCCCGATACCGCACTAGTAACTGCCTATGGTCTAGTTGCAGATATTTGTGATGGTAGCCTGTATCCCTGTATCGTTCATGGCATGGCTCAGATTGATGGTAACTGGACTTGGGATTTAACTGCTGACGGAGACCCTGCCGTGCATAATATCTCTATGGAGTTTGTTGCTGGTTGTGAATCTGACGACCTGTATTCTATTATTATTGATACTGACGAAGAGTAATTCTTTACAATTAAATGTAGGTAACGTATTGACGTTACCTACATTTTCTATATTTAAAATTTTATGAAAGGAGGATTTTATGGCTTATGATGTGAGTGAGAAAATGAATGTTGGTCATGGTAAAATTATGGCTACATTAATTGACGCTTTATTCCTCCGAAAAATAGATGCAGAAAAGACCTATCTCCCGCTAACTGGTGGAGATATTATAGGGGACGTTACATTCAAAGATAGCTCTGTTCTATTTGATAAAGATTCAAACTCTGCCAAAATAGGAAAGAATCATAATGGAAACTTAGACATTTACAGCGGTAAGAACGTACAATTTAGTACAAATGGCTCTACATACTTTGTGGCAAATCCAAGTTATTTATCCTTGGAGAATAAGCACAATAATATATCTGTTGAGCTTGTAAATGAAGATGGTTCTGGTTCTCCATACGGCGGTCTTACGATTTATAGCATAGCTAATGGAACTCCTGAGATGACAAGTGCAATTAGTTCTGGCTATATGAATGGAACACCATATCAAGATTTTACTGTTGAAGATGGTGGGCTTTTCTCTTGGAATGTTGTTGATGGTGATGATATAAATGGCGTTGCAAAGATTGACAAGAACGGCTTAACGTTGGCTAATCCAGACTCAACTTCTGGCAAGTTCTCTATGCTTAAATTTGAAAGCGGTAATAATGGATTTGTGTCTATATTTAGTCCAGAAGAAAACACATTAACTCTGTCCGCTTCCGACTGCATTATGTTGAATAACAATCTAGGTGTTTCTGATACAGCTATTATGTTATATCAAGAAAATAAAATCCATTTTGATGGTGGTCACGATAATGGGGTTGTTATGTATAGCAAAACTGGCTCTCACGAGCTAAGTATTGACTTAGATGACAAGCATTTTGTGATTAGCAAGAATGGGTTTAGTGGAAATGCTAATACGGCAACATCGGCACTGAAATTGTCACAAGAGAGAACTGTAAATGGTGGCACAGACATCATGTTAAATTATAAATATGATGGGAGTAATGATTCGGAGGCCGAAGTAGGTTTTTATGCCTGTAATGCAAAAGTTGGTAATCAAAACAACTATCCGTATCATCGTATTGCAAGAATTGACCTAACATCAGAGAATTATAAAGACTGGTCAACAACCTTTTATATTTCTCAGGGATATCTTGGCGGCGGTTTTGGTATTTGTAGAATTGCAATGAGAACAAATGGTACTGGTGCTAGGTCTGGTGTTGAAGTAAAGTGGCTTGCCAGAAATAGTCTATCAACAGATTTTGTTCAGATTGCTGTCGATGATACAATTAATGCGACTTATGCAGACGTATTTGTAAAGATTGAGTCTCCTTATGCGTCTACCACAATTAGAGCATTTGCCTCTGAGTCTCGTGGATTTATTAAACGCACATGGGTTCTTGTTGAATCAGAAGAGGTTGATAACACTGCGGAAGATACAAAAAGAAATTCTGTTGAATGTTATAAATCAATATCTGATGCCGGAACTGAGATACATAATGCTCAGTACACGGCGATTATTACCGGAAGCGATACAATGGCAGAAAGAGCAAATCGTGATTCTAATGGACAACATATAGCATCTACTTATGTTACAAAAATTGAATTATCCGGAGAAAATACACTTAAAGTTACTTATGGCGACGGCCACCATGATACAGTGGTCGTACAGTAAATGAAATATAGGAAGGGGAATTTATTATGATGGAAGCTATGACTCCTATTATCGTTAATTTGGTTCGTATTGTTATTGCGGGTGGTTTTGCACTACTTTGCAAGGCTATTATTCCTGCTGTAACTCCTTGGCTAAAACAGGTTGGCCTATATCAGGTTGTTCGTTACTTTGTAAATGCGGCTGAAAAGATGGCTGCTACCAACCAGATTCCAAAGGAAACAAAGAAGCAGTGGGTAAAGGATATGCTTGCAAAGGTTGGTATTGAGGATAATGCTATTATTGACGCTCTGATTGAAGGCGCTGTTGAAGAGCTAGACAATCAGAAGGGTAAAGTTGGGGACGCTTTTAATAAGTGATTTTCTGCTAAATTAAAAGGATAAAAATGAAACGTAATAGAATTTGCGCTTATTGCGGACGCTCTTATTATGTTTGTCTGTCTTGCGTTTCTGTTGGTTCATATAAGAACTCCTATTGTTCTGAGGATTGCTTTCACAGAAGCGTAATGGACAATGGGAGCTTCCAACCAATAATTATTGAAGGAGAAGAAATGAAGACTTTACTAAGAGGTAAACTCGCAAACTCTGATATCTTTGTTGATATTGTAGGTTATGACCTAGAGCTTGGTAAGTTTGACTGTCATGATGGGGTTACTCGTACTCCCGATGATTTCAGATACTTTGTTGTTCCCTGCGATGAGATGAAAAACATCAACAAGTATGTGTCTGGACTAAACGAGAAAAAGACTAAGGCTTCTGGTCGCACTTCTACCCAGAAGAAGGCTGAGACAGAGAAGCCAAAGCATGAAATTAAGCCTTAAATTGTAGAATACTCGAAAATGAGCTATTTGTCCGTATATTTATGGATTTTTAGCTCATTTTCATTTTTAGATGTATGACAATGAAAGTGAAATTTTATTGCTAAATAAAGTGCTGTAAACACGGGGATTTTTAAGGGTGGGTTGTGGTTGCTTACAGACTTTTGGATTGAAAGGGATAAAAATATGGAGAAATGTTTCAAACTTTATATTAAAGATGTTACGCATGAACGGTTAATTGGCGTATTTGATTCTACAATGGTTAATGTAAAATCGTTGTATCATTGTGTCGATAATCAAGAGAATAGTTTCACACTAACATTTGCCGACGATACTCTGGTAGAATATCTGCAATTTAACAAGAATATTATGCTACGCTTTATTATTGTTTATGAACAATATTGCTTTAATCTACCTGACCCGATGTATCGTCTTGAAAAGTATAGCACAATTAACTACTATTTGTCAAGGACTATTGTTCCTGATGAAGTCCCATATTGGGATTTGATGCTAACTGATGTTGTTAAAAATGGTCATAATGAATACTTTTTTACCGAAAATGGCGAGAAGCCGGTGATTGATATTAATGAACATTGGAAAAATTTTTGAACAAAAGTTCAAAGAAAGTATTCCTAAAGATGTGGCAGTAATTAGACTGCATGATAGCGCAAGTGGTTTTGGGCAAGATAGTCGGTCAACGAGATTTTCTATGAAGTCTCCGTTTGACTTTATCTTGTTCAAAACTCCTTGTATGTATTGTCTGGAATTAAAATCAACGGACAAGAAAAGTTTCTCTTTTGAGCGTGAGAAACCGACAAAAGAGAATCCCATTAAACGAGAAATTCATTGGCATCAGATTCAAGCGTTGACTGAGTATGATAACTATTGCAATTGTGTATGTGGCTTTGTATTAGATTTTAGAAATGATGGAACTTATTTCTTGAGTATCAAAGACTTTAATAGATTTAAAGAAGAATCAATAAAGGTTTCAATAAATATTCAGGACTGCATTGGTTATGGTGCTGTTCAAATAGATAAAAAATTAAAAAAGAAATACTACAGTTATGATGTAGCAAAATTATTAGATGAGTTAGGAAGTGACAAAATTGGGAAGAAGAACTGTATATAATAGAATTTATACAGAAGAGATTTGGGCAAAGGTTAATGAGGATAATAAGAGTTTATTAAAGGATTATCTTGCATACAAAACTACTGGTGGTTGCTCTCCACAAACTATATATCAATACGAACAGATGATTCGTTTGTTCTTTTGTTGGAATTACACCCATAATAAAGATATATTCTTTGTAGACTTAAAGAAGCGTCAATTAGTTGGGTTTTTTAATTATATGGTTAGTGATATGGGATGTTCTAGCAATAGAATTTCGACCGTCAAATCATCCTTGTCTTCCATGTCAGAATATATTGAAAATGTTCTTGACGATGAGTTCCCAGATTTTAGAAATATTGTTGTTAAGCTAAAAACTCCCGTCAAACAACCAGTTCGTGAAAAAACTGTTATGAGTGAAGAACAAATTCAAGATTGCCTTGACAAGTTGGTTGCTGCTAAACGGTATCAGGCAGCTTGCTATCTTGCTCTCGCTGTTAGTTGTGGTGCGAGAAAAGCAGAATTAATTCAATTTAAGACAGGTTGGTTTACTGATGAGAATATTGTTTATGGCTGTATGTGGAAGACACCAGAGACAATACGCACTAAGGGCGCTGGTAAACAGGGTAAGTTACTCCATAAATTTACCTTTATTAAATCATTTAAACCATATTATGACCTTTGGATGAAATATCGCAAAGAAAATAATATCGAAAGCGAATGGCTATTTATTGTGAAGAATGATGACGGTACTTATCGTCAAGCTGCTATTTCTTCTGCTGACAGTATTTGCCGTACTATCTCCGCTTATATGGGCGTTGATTTTTATAGTCACTCATGTAGGCATAGATATGTAACAATGATGAAGGAAGCGAAGCTTCCTGATGATGTTATTGTAGCATTGGTGGGCTGGTCGAAGAATGGCGGTAGCGGTCTTCAAATGTGCAGCATTTACAATGATTTAGACGCGGCAGATATGTTGGATGATTATTTTGATGAAAATGGTATTAAACAAGATATCAAAGTCGGTACTTTGAATGATATTTAAGGATTAAAAGGAGTTGAAATTATGACACTAAAGACTGTTATTGATAAACTAAACCAATTTAAAAGCAAGTTAATTGACAAAGAAACTCTTGACAATTGGATGTTTGAAAATATCAATATTACTAAATACATTCCAGTTGGCAATAAGTACGCCTATATCCATAAGGTTAATGAGACTTTCACAGAAGAAATTACTGAAATTCTAAATAATAAGCTGGATATTGAACTTGTGTTTATGCGTTATGACTTGCACGTTCTGTTTGATATTCTTCTTAAATATACCGATATCGAAGTAGCAAAAGAAGATAAGTCTCCTGAATATTATGATATTATGGTTGAGACTGAATTTGACCGTTATCTAAAGCTTGCTATTGGTAATGACTTTGTTAAATTTGTTGATGCTTTTGAAAGGGCTTCTGGTATTAATGAAATTAACACTATGAATATTATCAAGGGTGCTATTGATAACAATATTACTCAGGATAAGATTGATGCTCTTGACAAGGTATTTAAGAAACTAAGCACTAAGAAGAATAAAGATTTCATAGAAGATGTAATGGCATACTCCAACCCTGCTGTTAAGGAGCTAATGGACGGTATGCGTAAGTCCGCTATGGAAGAAGCCGATAAGAAAATGAAGGAGAAATATAAAAAGCCAGAGGTGACAGCAAATGGCGAAACAAACAGTTGATAACAGAAAACTGCAAGACGCTATCGGTGTAAAAATAGACAGAATCCAGAAAGGTTTTTACGAATCCTACGAAAGAGAAGCCAGAAATATTCTAATGGCTATTGCTCAAGAAGGAGTTAAGAAAATCAAGGAATATATAAAAAAGTATTTTTACGATGAGACTTCTGAATCTCCTTATTATGAGAGATTAGCAGAGCAAGGCGGTTTCTTAGCAACTATTAGTTACACCATTATTGATAAACATGGTATACCAAATCAAATTAGAATTTACTGCGATTGGGACAAACTCAAACGTGTCATTCGTCCATATAGTCCGGGCCAAACTCCACAATTTGATGCTCACAACGGTTTTGATAACAAAAAGTTTACAGAAGGATTATATGATTATATAATGAACGGTGAGTGGCATTCTCCTTATGGTCATGCTTTAACCGATGGCATTGGCGAGGGTGTTAATGAAGAACTTTCTAAACTTCTTACTGGTAGAGCAAGACAAGAGATTGCAGCCTATATGAAGAAATACTTCAAAGATACTACTATTAAACATCGTGTTGCCGGTGGTCTTTCTATTAGTAAAGATACTAGAAGACATAAATAATAAGGAGGTGGGTAAATGGCGCAATCACGAAGCGATGTTTTTAGCTTTCTAATTACACCAGAATTTGATACAAAGTCATTGCAAGATAGCTCTGGTATAATTGAGAAAGAAGTAAAAGATGTTGCTGAAAAAATATCCAACCAAATAGAATCCGTACTTAATACAAAATTACCGTCTGGATTTCAGAAGACCAACATAAACGAAGTAACCAAATTCGTAGAATCTCTTGGCGGTAGTGTTAAGAGAGTTGGCACAACGATTTCCGCTTCTTTCAAAGATGCTGCCGGTAATGTGAATACTTTCAAACACAGTATTGCAGATGCAGTAGAAGCAGCACAACAAGCGGAACTTGCAGCCGCAAAGGGAATGACTGGAACCAGTGCGATTACTGCTAAATATGGACGGTTCAAAGCATCAAGTGTTGATTATACCGGCTCTGAACAAATACAACAACAAAATCAGCTTGAGCAACAAATTATTAAGTCTATTCAAGAGCAGTATAATTACCGACTAAAAATTATTGACGCGCAAAACACAGGCAACAAAACACAAGAGACTTATTACACTGGTCTTCAAAATATAGCAAAGCAAGAAGAAGCAAATTTACAGAAACAATATAGTGGTTCACAGGATGCTATAAACGCCAAAAAGCAACAGCTTTCTCAAGAAGAGCAACTTTATGCCGCAAAATCTAAAGCCGCAGCAGAGGAAAATAAACTTGTTGAAGCTATTAAACAATATGCGAAACAATACCAAACTGTAAAGAATTTAGAGAGTAAAGGCCAGCAAGGGACACAGGCTTATAAAGATGCTCAGTCTGCCCTTGCCTCTTTAACATCTACATTATCTCAATATGGTGTTCAAGTTGTAACGAGTTCCGATGGCACAATTAAACTTGTCGCCCAACAAAACTCAATGGCCGATAGCTCTAACAAGGCTAAAAAAGCACTGGATGATGCAAATGGTAGTATGGGCAAGGTAAATACTTCCCAAAACTCTCTATCTCAATCCATTCAGTCTAGTGTAGAAAACTTTATCAAGTATCAGGTGGCTATGGAAGCCATCAACAAAATCACTAGTGAATTTACATCTGCAATTTATGATATGAATAGTGCTATGGCACAGGTTCGTATGGTTACGATGGGCAGCTATGAAGACACTGTGGCTCTAGCAGATAGCTATACCCAATTAGCCAAGCAACTTGGTACCACTACAACCGAAGTCGCTAAAGGTGCTGACACATGGTTGAGACAGGGTTATAGCGCACAAGACGCTATGGAGATGCTAAAACAGTCAACTACGTTAGCTGTTGTTGGTCAGCTTGATGCAGAGGAAAGTACCAATGCCCTTACAGCTGTAACAAAATCTTATAATGTAGCTGTTGAAGACACAAGTAGAGTGGTAGATAAATTGGTCTCTGTTGACTTAAATTATGCTGCTAGTACAGGTGAAATTGCAACAGCATTAGGTAAAACAGCTAACTCAGCACAACAGGCTGGCGTTGGTCTGGATAAACTAATTGGCTTGATTGCTATTTCCGAGGAAAAAACGAGACAGAGTGCAGAAGTTATTGGTTCTGCATGGCAAAGTATCATCTCGCGTATTACAAAAATTCCGGCCAAGACTTCATTAGATGACCTCGTTGACGAAAACGGCAAAGTTGTTGCGACCGTGAATGATGCAGACAAAGTTCTATCTAAATATGGTATCAATCTAGTTGATACAAGTGGTAAGATGAGAGACGTAGGAACGGTTCTGGACGAAATTGGTGCAAAATGGAACACTATGAGCACTCTTGAGCAGAACCAGTTGGCTTATGTGGTTTTAAGTAGCCACAATACGAAGTAATTCGTAGGTGTTTATAGCACTACAACATTCCTATATCGGTAAACCCTAAGTTTGTACAAATAAGGGAATACCGAGATAACAATATTTTTATTTTAGGTCTTGACAAATATAAAACATTGATTATAATAAGCAATAGGAGGTGGTATTATATGCTTTTGACGAAATTCGTTAAAGTAAAAGTAAACAATCATTCTATGTCTCATTATAAATCACTTGGATATAATGTAAAAATGTTTGATGAAATACAAGTCCCTGTTGAGGATTTAACACCCAAAAGTACAGTGAAAGTCTCTGTAAAATGTGATTATTGTGGAGCGGAATATAACATTACATATTCTTGTTATACAAGAAACGTATCGCTAGATAAATCTTTAGGGAAACCCAGAACTGACGCTTGTACGCATTGTCGTCATCTTAAAGCAAAAGATACATTTAAGGAGCGGTATAACGTAGACAACCCAATGCAATCACAGGATATTAGAGATAAAGCAAGAGCAACAAATATTCAAAGATATGGATGTGGAAATCCAATTTTGAACAAAGAAGTAAATAATAAAAGAATCAAAACACTTATCGAAAGATATGGCGAAGATAACCCTATGAAAGTAGATGAATTTGCTAAAAAACAAATGAAATCTATGCAAGGTGGTAATGGATTATATAGTTACTGCCAGAAGTATTTAGCAGATTTATATAATGGAGTTATAAATCATAGGATTGGGAAATATCTTTTTGATATTTACGTTGAATCTGATAAATTAGATATTGAGATAAATGGCTCTGGGCATAATCTCGACGTTGTTCTTGGCAAAATGACGCAAGAACAATTTGATACTAAGGAAAAAAATAGAATTGATACTATCAGAGAGAATGGCTTCTATCAAATCATTTTTGTGCTAGATAAGGATAAACTACCGAAAAATGATGTACTAGAATGCCTAAAAGATTTTGCTCTTGTTAAATTTAACGGTGGGTGTAAAGTAATCTATTTCTATTGTGATAGAGGTTACATTGAACTAGATAACGAAGTTATCAAATATAACTACAAAGACCTTATTAAAAATATTGCATCGTAACGACTAAGGAGGAATGCTCCTCATATCAAACACATCTCTCATCGTTGGGATGTGTTTTGTTGTATAAGGATGAAAATATAGTCTGAACTATAAGAAAACTTATAGAAGAGCGGTCAAGTGTAAAGACACTTTTAAGGAGAACCGTTCTCGCCTATTTTAATAATAGGTCACAAAAGTAACAGATTGGGCCGGAACACGTCAGCGCAACGTATTTATCGCTGCTATGGAAGATTATAACCGTGTTCTTGATGCAACAACAGTATCAGAAAACGCAAATGGTACTGCTGCTGAAAAGATGACGATTTATACTCAGACCCTAGAAGCAGCACAAAATAATCTTACCTCTAGTATTCAACAATTCGCACAGGATTCTAACCTAGACCAAATCCTGATTGCTGCGTATAATGGTCTAGCAAAAGTCGTAGAAATCCTAAATATTCTACTCAATAAAATTCCAGTTTTAAGTCCACTAATTAAAGAGGTTGGTGTGGCTCTAGCGGTCGCATTTGCAGCAAAAACTATAGCAAATATAGCGAATACAAGCAAAGCAATTGGTGGGTTGGTCAGTGCCATCACTTCTGTTTCCGGTAATGTGGCTGCTTTCGCATCTCTTGTTGCGGGTGAATTTACATCAGCACTATCTTCCGGCTTAATTCCTGCTATTGGAGCCGCCGGAAGTGCCGTAACAACTCTTCTTGGCCCTGTTGGAACTATCTTAACATTGTTGGGGGCAATTGTTGCAATTGCCCCTGCCGTATACTCTGCTTGGCAAAAAATATTCCCATCAACAGAAGAAAAGGCAGAACGTTCTAAGAAAGCATTAGAGGAAAGCAATGCAGAACTGGACGAAACAAACTCAAAGATACAAGAAGTTAAAAAACAAATTGATGATATAAATTCTAAAGGTACTCTAACTCTTGCAGATGAAGCAGAAAAGCAAAGACTTCAAGAACAGCTTGATTTGCTCGAAGAGATTAAAAAAACACAAGAAGCTATAAATAAAGAAAAATCTGCACAGGCATTATCTGACGAACAAGCAAAAGCTAAAAAAATGACACCATATAGTTCAGAAGATGTGTCTCAGTATCAAGCAGGGCTTCAATCTACACAAAATTATGCGACCGCAATATCTACTGAAAATATAAACGAATTGATTGCGGCATATCAACAACTTGAGAAAGAAAAGAAAAATCTGAACTCAGCAGACGAAGATTATGCAGAACAATTAAAAACCAACGAACAACTAACATCTTCTTTTACCACAAAGTTGTTAGAGCAAAAACAGTCTTACCTAGATGAGATGAAGGCTCTTTCAAATTTAGGAGATACAAGTTCAGAAACATATAAGGCGTTACAGCAAGCTGTTGACATGATAAATGTCACACTTGACCCGTCTAATTTTGAAACACTTAAAGTCCAAAATCTAATTGACACATCTGGAATTGAAGACAAAATTAAAGAGGCTGTTCAAGCTGGCAATAAAGCCGGGGACGAAATGGCTACGGCGTATGCTAAGAGTTTCGCAGAAAAAATATTAAAAGATACTAGCATGAAGCAATCGTTTGCTGAGGCAATAGGTATCAACGTAAACGAGTTAAATATAGACAATTTAACACAAGAAATCCTCGGCAAATTCCAACAGATGTATAATAATATTTCTGATGGATACAATGATGTTGTACAGAATGTTTTTAGTAAAACAGATGTTGTTAGTGCTTATGCTAGTATTCTTGAAAAAATAAATGATAAGACAGCGGTTTTGTCAAAAGCATACAAAGAATTGACGAAACAGGGTAGCTTAACGACTGACACAGTTCAAAAACTTATCGAAATATACCCCGACCTTGCAAAACAACTTGATTTTACAAGCGGTAAAATTATTCTCAATGTAAACGTTCTTAAAGACCTTTATAATGCAGAATACAAGTCCGCAGAAGCAACGGTTAAGGCAGAAATTGAAAAAACAAACGCTACTATTGCTGGTGTAGAAGCAAGAATTGCGGCACTAGAAGCGGAGAGACAAAAACTTCTGCAAACTTTAGACGCGGGTGTTTTAAGCGGTCGAGATGAAGCGTTTGCCGAAAAGCAAATGTTGCTTCTTGAGCAATCTGGTTCTAAAGCTAATGCGAATTTGGAAAAAGCGGAAGAGCATTTAAAAGATTTAAATAGCTTACTTGGTCTTGTTCAAAACACTGCAAAATCTGGGTTAGGCTCCGGTACAAAGGATAGTTCTTCTGGGAAATCTGCCGCTGACAAAGCTGCAAAAGAATTTGAAGACTCAATTAAAGAAAAAGTTCAAAACCTAAAGAGTATTGTAGAGTTATATTCTGAGAATGCTAACTGGGATGACCCAACTGTCATCAAAGAGTTCCAAGACAGATACGACAAAATCTTAAATGAAGTCATAAACGACCCAAAAGCCAGAAAAGTTCTAGCTGATGCGTTTAATCTTGATATAAGCAATATGCCAGTTGAACAACAAATTCAAGAGCTAACAACGCTATGGCAAAAACAAGCTGGTACAATTCAAGAATCGTATCAAAAACTTCTAAAGAATCTAGCTAAAGAAGATTTAAGTTCTGCCAAGGCTGTTATAGAAAAATATAAAAATGGTATTTATGGCGCTTGGAGTTCTGACGAAGCACTGAATGCAGCAAAAGCTGATTATCAGAAGTTTATTGACAAAATCACCAATGACGCAGATTACAGAGCTGCTATGGCAGAAGCGTTAAACCTTGGTGATATTAGTGGAGAACCAGTAGAGAAACAAGTAGAAGCTGTTATAAACGCCTTACTAAAGTCTACTGGTACACTTGATGACGCCCAACAAGACCTATATGATGACGCTTCTAAGAATATCAAAGCATTACAAGATGAAATCGAGGACATGATTGATACAGCAATCGGTTTGCTTGAAAAGGCTGGCGATTTTCTGTTTGATATGTTGGATAAGATTTCTGACAGATATGATGCTCAGATTGACAATCTTGATAAGATTTCTGACGAACTTGATGACCAAAAAGATGCCTTTGAAGATAAGATTGACCAGCAAAAAGAACTCCTGAAACTTCAAAAAGAAGAGATGGATAACGCTGACGAGCTTGCTGAAAAGAATAAGTCTATTGCAGATATTGATGCTCAATTGATGGAGCTGCAATATGACAACTCAGCAGAAGCACAAGCCAAACGTTTGAAACTTCTTGATGAAAGAGCAGAAAAAGAAAAAGACCTTGCCGATTGGCAAAAAGATAACGACTATAACGTAAAGATTGATGCTCTTGATAAAGAAAAATCAGAATACGAAAAGACAATTGAAGCTGAAAAGAAAGCTATAGAAGCGCAGAAACAAACTTTACAAGATGCTCAGAAACAATTTGAAACTACTCTAGGGAATATCCAAAATGGTTTCAATACATTTATTAAAATTCTTAGTAGTGATTTTGTCAAGAACCTAATTAGCAAAGCACTAATTGGCACTGGTCAAGATACAGTGACACAATTGCTTACTGGTTATAATAAATTATTTGGTACTGGTATTGATTCTGACGTAACTGGGATAATCAAAGAAGGATATAAAAGCCTAGCAGATATTGGTAGTGACACGCTAAATAATGTTTCAAATTATAATAACGGAATTGTCAAGAGTGCGACAAAAGGTATAAAAAGTATTATCAACAATACGACAAATGGCGTTAAGTCTATTTTTAATTCTAGTAATGGATTTATGAGAAGATTAACATCTAATGGTATATCTTCACTAAATACGATTGGGACAAGTGGCAAGGGAATTATTTCCAGTCTGGCTGGAACAGCAAATAGTTTACTAAGCAATTTGAATAGATTTGCCAGTGGGATAGGGCAGATTGCAACCAAAGGTATATCTGGTATATTCTCTGGTATTGGAGGAATGGCTAGTGGAGTTACAGGCGGTATGGGAGGCATTGGTTTAGCTGGTGCTGGCCTATCTAGCGCACTTCCAATCGCTGCAATAGGAGCAGGCGTTTTGTCTGGTGCCTTGGCAAATGTTAGTACATGGTACAATAACATCAAGCTCTGGAAAGACAAAGATAAATCTACTGGTAAAAAAATACTTGGAACAATCGGAAACCTGATACTTCCTTTCTTGCCCGGTGGTCTGCTGATATCAGCCGGGAAAGCCATATCTAGTCTATTTAAAAAACACCATACTGGTGCTGATTATGTAAAAAAACAGAATCCTATGTTGGACAAAATGTTAGGACTCGGAAGTGACGAGACTGTATCCATTCTAAAAGTTGGAGAGGCTATTGTGCCTACATGGGCAAATGGAGCAAATGGTTCCGGCAGCAGTAATAGATTTACGGGAAGTCCATTTGGAAGTGCTGTAGACTCTGCCGTTAAAACCGCAAGAGTAAATACCAGAACGTACTCTAGCTCCAACAGCTCTTCTATTAATATCTCTATGCCTATTAATATTCAGGGAGACGCAGATGCTTCTACCGTAAACTCTTTGAGGAAAGAAGCAGACAACATTGTGAATAAAGTTCTAAGAACTATCAATAACCAAACTAGAATTGGTGGCTATAGAAACGTAAAAGCAGCAACGATTTAATTGTTAAATTGCCGATACTATTAAGCGCGCTTAATAAGTCGGCTTTATTTATAAAGAGGTGATATTTAATGCCGATGGGATATCCTTTTATTTTCAATGGCATTCAAAGTGAGTTGCGAAATGTCTCTTTGGTATTTATTGACAACTCTTATACAAATCGAACTTCTGGTGGAGACAAAAGTCTTGTTACAGCCTCTATTAGAAGAAATCCAAATAAACAATATCTTGACACAGAATATGATAGCGTGTTGCAGTTTCCTGTCGAAATTGTTTATGACCAAGCAGTTGATATTTATGAGCTAATTGACTTAAAGAACTGGTTAACTTCTCCTGTTGGGTATGAACAGCTTCAAATCTGTGCAGAAAACTTTGACCGGTTCTATTATAACTGCATTATCCATTTAAATGAGGATTTAATTTATGCTGACGGATATCGTGGAGTATCTGCCACAGTAGAATGTGATGCTCCATATGCACATGAGTTTGAGCGAATCCAAAAGTATACTCTAAATTCAGATGTAACAAAAGTCAACACATTTCAATTTGTGAATTATTCAGACGATTTTGAGCTTATGAAACCAGTTCTTAAATTTCATATGGCAAAAGACGGCAATTTTAGCATTAACGTAAAACATTATAGTGAGGGTAAATATATGGTTGAGAAAGATGGAAGTATTCTGTTAAATAATTCAACATATAATGAATGCAGCTGTTATTGCAGAATGAATAATCTTCCTATTTCTTGCATTACCAAGGCTTTGGATTATAACGTTACAACCAATTTCTCTAACTTATCTGCAAATGACACTGTTTATCTTGATAATAAGAACTGTATCATGATGCTAAATGATTCATACTCAGAAGATTTATTCTCTAAATTTAACAAGAATTTTCTTAAAATTCCTAGAGGGTTAAGTGTGCTATCTGTATATGGGGTTGCAGACAGCATGTATATAGTTTGTCAAAATGCTAAACGGTTAGGGGGAAGTTACTATTAATTTTACTTTTGATTTAAATAAAAGGTATGAATACCCACTTATTGAGTTATGTAACCCAAATAAAAAAACAATTGGAATTGTTTCTGGTATTTCCGAGCTAGTAATCTCTCCTAAATGGGGTTCTTGTTCAGAAGTTACCTTTACAATGTATCGCAAGACAAACAATAAAGTTAACCCTTGTTACAAAAGGCTAAAGAAGAATAAGCTCATTCATATTGATGGGTTTGGCTACTTCACTATTGTTAGTGATGATGAAGAATTTGAAGACAAAGTTCCTCATAAATCAATTGTTGCTTATTCTGCTGAATATCTTTTAAATAATAAAGGAATCAATCTAACTTTTATAACAACCGCTGGCGATATCAACAATACATCAAGCACTACAATTGTCACAAGTAATTATTTCTTTTATCGAGAATCTCAACCCGAAAAATCTCTACTTCATCAGCTAATCGAAGTAGCGCCTCAATGGTCTATTGGTTATATTAGCCCTTCTCTAAAAAGTAAATCTCGCTCTTTTAGCGAAACAGACAAAGGACTATATGGCTTTTTGACGAATGAAGTATCTCAGTCCTACGAGGCTTTGTTTGTATTTGATAACGAAAATTATGTCGTAAACGCATATGATACTTCTGAGGTTATCAAAAATACAAGTATTGTGTTGTCTTTCGATAACCTTCTAAAAAGCGCCACCGTCAGTGAGCTATCAGATGACATCTTCACCGTTTTAAACGTGTCTGGCGCAGAAGACCTAAGTATTGCGAAAGTAAACCCGAACGGCACGAAGAAGATTTTCTGTCTTGATTATTATACTGGCGTTCTTGATAAAACCGCAAGTAATTATTACGAGAATTACAATGAGTGGATTACAAATAACGCCCTAAAGAAAAAGGTTCTTGAGTGGGAAAAAGCAAATAAAGAGGCTATTTATGATAAATCCACTGGCTCTTATGGTTATTGGACTTCCTTGCAAAAGAAATTTAACTTACTACTCTTGACCCAGAAAGCTATGTTAACACAAATGCAGACCTATTATGATTCTGCCCAACAGAATATGTCTCTATATACTGACTATTCTGATATTGATAATCTACAGGTCTACGCTAAATGGTCTAGTTTTCTAAGTTCTAAAGAAGGATATGTCACTTTTGGAGAGGCTAAAAAAAATAACTACACTATCATAGACTACTATCAAGTTGCGGAATATACAACAGATAGCAACCATAATATTACTCTGTACGCTTATTGGAAGAATTATTCACAGGCTTGCGAAGCTAATATGAATATTCTAAAAAATGGTGGTAAGCTATATACAGTCAAAAAAGAAGACTTTACTGATATCGGAAATACAGAAACTCCGTCAAGAAACCAAGACTATAACGTTCCCGCAAATTCTGCTCTTGTGGCAAATGGAGATTCTATTTCTGATAATGTTGTAGACCATAGTATAACTCCGGAAACGGGATATGCTAAATATTCTATCGAAGCTCTAACGAAGGAAATTGAAAATATTCAGAATGAACGAGACAAACTTGTAAAACAGTATTCTTACGAGACCAATTTTACTGACGAAGAAAAGCTAGAACTTGACCCGTTTATTATTGAAGGTAGTTTTTCAGACGATTCCTTTATTGTAACTGACAGTATGCAGACAAAGGATTATTCTAATACTTCAACAAAAGTAGAGGTTGTCCAAGCAAATGGCGATATGGTTATCAAAACAATTGAAGAACTAAGCCAAGATGACGTTATTATGGATGATATCTATGTTGCCAATCAGCTTGTAGACGCTGGTTATGAAAAACTAAAGGTAGTAAGTCAGCCTAGTTTTAGCTTTGAACTGGATAGTGCAAATTTCCTGTTCATAGAAAAATTTAAGCCATTCATCGACCAGCTACTCTCTATCGAAAAAAATAAAGGAAGTTTATTTGGTTCTATTTTAAATGTACAACTAGAAGACGACAACTGGGTTTATCCATACCTTCAAGAAATGGAAATTCAATATGATGACCCAGATAGTTTTTCTATGACGTTTGGTAACAGATTTAGACTATCTGATGAAACGTATACCTTTGATGAACTTCACAATGAAACAACAAGCGCAGTTTCTAGCGTTGGTTCTTTGTTATCTGCCGTCTCTCAGCCAGTTACTAATGGTACAATTGATGCAGTCACAAAATACACTAAGACTGCTCTAGTTGCCGCTAACCAAGCTATTAAGTCCACAGAAGATAACGAATTTACATTTGGTAGTTATGGCATTAAAGGGCGTAAAAAATCGTCAGAAGATGACAATATCAATGGGTTTGACCCTGAACAACTCTGGATATCCAACAATAAGATTTGTTTTACGACTGACGGCTGGGCTACTACGAAAGCAGTATTCGGTAAGACTATTGTTGATGGAGTTGAATCTTATGGTTTGATTGCAGATAGTATTGTTGGTAAGCTAATTATGGGTAATAACCTCATCATTTCTAATTCTTCTAATACTTTTGAAGTAAATGAAAACGGCTTGTCAATCAGTAATGACAATATGAGTATTCGGATGAGTCCTGACATTGGTCTTGATATTGCCCGTAAAACAGCTGGTGATGATTTGAGCGTATTTAAAGTTGACGAAAATGGTAATTTAACAATCACTGGCGGTAAAATTATTGTTGGCGACGGTTCCAATACTGGTTATATTATTGATGGTAATAATGGTTCCATTACTTCTCTAACAAAAGACGAGAATGGCGACCCGCTATTCTTACTTACTAGAGATGGGCACATGAATACTTCTGGTGTTAGAATTGATGGCAACGAAGTACCAAAACCAAGTGGAGAAATCACGCCAATTAAAGGCAATGACGGTGTTGTAGAGGACTCTGGTAATGGGCTTACTGGCGGCATTTGGGATTGCATCAAAACTCTTGTTACTTTCTTCTTTGCTGGCCCATACGTTGCTATTCTAAATCTGATTGGCAGAAAAGATTCTGACGGCTGGCGTAATATTTGGAATTATTATTCAAGGAGAAATATAGCCCAAATGATGGAAGATTTCACTTCTGCTGGTTACCAAATTATTGATGCAACAAGCCTAGACTCTGCTATCGCCAAAAATAATAGTTATCTCGACACCATTTATATTGGCAAGAACTCGTCAGATTTAACATATTATAAGACATGGACTGACACCGATGCATATTTAAAAGAAAACTACTATACAAAGGGCGATATTAACACGAAATTCGACATAACAGAATCTAATGCTTTGAGTTGGAAAACAATTACGGTTGGGGGCCAAACTATAAATGTTCTTACTAAATCATAATGAATAAAAGAGGTAAATATGAACACACAAGATTTAATTTCCCAAGTTGAAAAAATCAAGCAAGCGTTAAACATTATTTCTGTTTCAGGATATGGCAATATCAAGACCCTTGGTAATTGTCTTGACGCTATGACCCAGCTTGAAAAGGATATTGTAACTTACGAAAAAGATGTGCAGAAAGCAATGCAAAAGCAGATTCAAGAGATGGTTGAATCGTTTAGGGAAGAGACGAAGAACAGCCAAGAAATCGTTCCCGTTGATTCTTCCAAGCCCAAGCCTAAACGTGCAAGAAAAGAGGTTGATGATATTGCAGAGAATTGATTCAAGTCAATTTAAGATGTTCGTACAGCAAATTGATGATGTCCAATTTTTTCAAGGGGACACTGTAACAATCCCGATTCAATTTATCGACTATAATGAGCATGAAATCCCTCTTGTTAAATCCGATACCGATACGACTACTGTTGAATGGCGTCTGTGTCCATATGGACAGCCACAGAATCCTTTGCTCCAACTAGAATCTACTCAAGATAATGCAAAAACAGATGACGTATATATTGACCCTGATACAAATGTTGTCTATGTAAATTTAAGTGACGAAAATACAAAGTCTCTTATTTACGGTAAATATATGCAACAGATTATCTTGCACTATGATTTTGGTGATGGAAGTCCAAGGAAGGACTTTCTTCGGGCACAAGGATTCGTATTATTTAAAGAAAAAATTCAAGACTACTTCTAATAAGGAGGATTATATATGATTTCCAAGGACTTTGCGAATAAGCTCAACGCAGAAATTTTTGGTGGACAAAACTATGTTCCACCCTCTAACTGGTATTTTGGTCTATCTACTCAACCTATTACTAACGGTGTGATTCCTTCTGGCGCAGAACCGACCAATCCCGGTTATTCTCGTACACAGATTGCAAACAACCAGACCAATTTTACTACCCCAAACTATAATAGCACTTATACTTTGAGCTTTGTCTCTAACCGTAATGCTATTACTATGAGTGAGATTACTGGCGGTAACCAGATTACCGTCCCTTATTTCTTTCTATCTAGTTCTGCCAGCGGTAGTGATTGTGAAATTTGGGGCACTTTTGCTAATGCAAGAATCCTAACCCCTGATTCACAACTTATTGTTAAATCTGGCGGCGCAATTTTCTCTCTTGAGAATGTTTGATTATTTGAAAAAAACGAGGTGATATTATGATTTCACCTATCAGAATAAAAATATGTGACAGAGATTATCACATGAATACTTCTTACGGAGAAAGAACAGCGAGAGTTGAAACCGTAGACGGTATCGTTATGATAAAGAAAAAGGAGGATATTCTGCCAACGGACAGAATTATTTCCTACATTTCTAACGATTTTGTGCAGCCTATTAAAATAAAGATAGTAGACTTAAATATCGTCTATGCATTTCTTCTTGGGGCTGTCGCTAGGGTCGCATTCTACTGTGGTATACAAAAAAAACAACTATTCATTCTTAGCCACGGAAAATTTGTTTCTAAATTGGCTTTCTTTTCCAAAGCGGATAAAGCTTTCTTTAAATATTATATGAACTCTGAAACTTCACTTTACACAGATGCGGAGTTTTATGATTCGCTTAGTAAATATACAATATCAACAAAGCCAGCCAAAATCAAAATAAGATTTTTGTCTAATATGACAACTAGAATTTCGGAAAACTATATTCCAATAGAAAAAATTGGAATTGGTATTCAAAAAATTTCTGATGTAATTATTACAAAAATTACTTATAAGAAGATAAAAGATATCACGCAAGATACACTTGAGCGGGACTTCTTCGGAAGCAATACGATAGATGACTTGATTGAATCAAGAGCAAACGCGAAAAGCACAACAGAATAATTTAAATAGAGGTGATTAAATGCCCAAATCTACAACAAATCTAAGTCTTTCTCTATATGACTCTACAACAGACAAAGATAACTTATCTAAGTTATGGTTTGATGAAACGTTTGGTTATACAGATAGCAACATGACCAAAATTGATAATGCTTATGGAAAATTAAAAGAGTCCGTTCCCACAAAGACAGGCGAAGGGGCTTCTGGAAACTGGAATATCAACATCGCCGGTACTGCTCAAACAGCTATTCATGATGGTGTCGGCAATGACATTAATTCTACTTATGTAAAAGATATCGAAGCAAAAGACGGAACGCTTACAGTTAGAAAGGGTAACAACGATTCTTCTACTGTCGATATTTCATCCCCAAAAGGATATGTTTTGTCTAAGGAAGCATATTTCAATAGCTCCACTGACATCAATGAAGACGTATGGCTACATATCGGAAATATTAAAAACACATCTGATAATGATTTTCTTAAAGTCTCTGTCAATATGTATATTGACGGGACTTTAAGTACAAAAATTCAAGAAATTCAGAGCGTTATGGTAGAGGGTTTTGTTGGAGAAAATATCTGCATTCATGATAAGGCACAAGAAACCGCAGAATTATTAAATACTGCGTACACGTTTTTTGAAGACAGTTATACAAATAACTGGAATTCTCTACAACAAGATACAGCGCTAGTAGACGATATCGAAAGTGTGTCAACCGTATATTTAGTTCCTACATCTGGTGGAAACGGAACCAGTAGTGCAGAATTATGGATATCTGTGACGTCAACAAATTTAAAGGTAGCTGTAACGGTCACGACAAGTGACAAAAATAATTGGGAGTTCGTGCTGGAAGAAAGTCCCAATGTAACAACGTCAGAATTTAAAATTTCTCCACTAAAAGAAACAACGATAATAACATCCGAAGACGTTGCTGGCGCAAGTAATACTGGCGTAGTAAGGATTGGTTCTGGCATTGCAGTAGATGAAGCCGGAATCATTTCTGTTTCTCCTGCTGCAAACGCATATGTTGGTGGTGTAAAAGCTGGCGGTGAAAATGTCAAAATTGCAAGCGATGGCACGATTAGCGTTCCGGACGCAACCTCCACAACAAAAGGTGCGGTTAAAATTGGTCAAAATCTGACAGTCAGTGATGGTTCTGTAAGTTTAACACAAGACAACGTAAGTTCTGCGATTGGATTTATCCCAACTAAAATTACGGCTGGAACAACAGACCTAACAGCAGGAACTTCGCCGCTTGAAACCGGTGTAGTTTACCTATACTATGTATAATAGGAGGTAAGATATGCCTAACGGATATTTTGGGGTTAACGATACAGCAAGAAAGATACAAAATATATATATCGGACAAAATGGCGTCGCATCTCAAGTTAAGAAAGCATATATTGGTGACCAAAACGGCGTAGCAAGACTATGGTATCAGAGTATCGTTCCTATTAGTGAGCTGCCAGTAGGAAGCGTTGTAAAGGGAATATACGGAAGCGAAGAATTTATTATTGTTCATCAAGGAAACCCAAACACAACTATATATCCGACAGATTGTAATGGTACTTGGATTATGGCTAAGGACTGCCTCGCAGCAAAACTATACAACTCCCCTAGAGACTCTTTGTTTACGTCCAGCTCTATATGTGATTGGCTTAATAATACTTTTTATAATCAATTAACTATAAAGAAATATGTAAAAACAGCCACTATTCCATATTACAATGTGCTTGCTGATAGAAATAATGCATACACTTTAAATAATGGATTTTCGACAAAGATTTTTCTTCTATCTGCTGTAGAAGCTGGTTTTTACAATCAGAGATATGATTCTGATGACACTTCAATATATGACAAAGACGGAGCAAAACTTGATTATTTTGACAAGACAAATAACGCCAGTTCTAAACGGGTTGCCACTTATAATGGGACGGCTGTCGAATGGTGGATGAGAACGCCGCGCAAGGCACAGTGGCCCGGATACCAATGTGTAAAACCACAAACAAACGGAGCCTACGGACGGGGACGCACTGACGAGACTCACGGGATTCGTCCAGTCATGATTCTCCCTAATGACATCCTTGTGGATAGCAATGGAACGGTTTTGCAACAAACACTTAATGAATATTTGTGGGATTATTCTATTGGTCAAACTGTTAAAATTGACGTTAATGGTCAAAAACTGACATGGCGTATTGTGCACAGAGGAAATCCAGACACGAGTAAATACGGTAGCAATTGCAACGGTGTGTGGCTTATGTTGGACGCACTTTATGAAACCAGTCGTATGAATGGAATACAATATCCAGACAGTGACGTTGATTCCTATCTAAATACGACATTTTATAATATGATTGGAACAGACAGTAACGTCAAAGATTATATTAGAACCGCAACAATACCATATGTCCATGTTACAAGAAATGACGATGACAGTTTTAGCTATCAGCTATATGTGCTATCAAACGGCATATCGCGCAGGGTATTTACTCCTAGCCCTATCGAGCTTGGTCAGAGTGTTGATTACAATCAGTATACTGACGGAGCCAAACTTGATTATTTTGATAGTGCTGCATCGAAAAGAATTAAAACATTAAATGGAGTGCCGACCGAATATTGGACTAGAACCGCTTCTGTTTGGGATAGCGGACAATTTTATACTGTCACATCAAGTGGCAATCAAGACCATAGCTATTATTCCGCGCCCTACACTCATGGTGTTTTGCCATGTATTATTATGAGAGATGACGCACTCATTAAAGATGGAGTAATTATTGGCTACGAATAACATTATAAAGAGGTGATAGATTGAAAAACATTATAGATATTTCCTATGCGCAAGGCAAAATTTCAGACTATCAATGGGAGTATTTCAAGGATAATTTAACAGGGATTATCATTCGCTTTGGGTATCGTGGATATGGGAACGGCGCAATAAAATTAGATAATTGTATCGCTTACAACGTTTTTAAGTGCCAACAATATAACATTCCTTACGGCCTGTATTTCTTCTCACAAGCCATTAATAAACAAGAAGGAGTCGAAGAAGCTAGCGCTATAATTAACAGCGAATATTACAAAAATGCAACTCTTGGTATCTGGTTCGACTCTGAATTTAGCAATGAGAAAGGCAACGGTAGAGCTGATGCAATTTCTGTTAAATCCAGAACAGATGCGGCCAAAGGCTTCTGTGACACCATTATTGCATCCGGTAAACAAGCTGGCATATATGCTTCTTCTAGTTGGTTTAAGACTAATTTGGATATGAGCCAGCTACCATATCCTGTTTGGGTTGCTCATTATGCAAGCGATTATTCTTATAAAAAGAATGTCGTACTATGGCAATATTCAAGTTCTAACCCAATGAGAATCCCGGGTTTCAATAGATTAGATTGTGATAAGATTATTGACGAATCATTCTTTGGTGGTCAACCAAATATTAAGACCAAAAAAGATTATATCAAACAAATTCAATCTGCACTTTGTGTAACCACAGATGGTATTGCTGGAAGAAAAACAATTGCAGCAACAATCACTATTAGCAAGACCAAAAATAACAGACACGCAGTTGTAAAACCTTTACAAGAATATCTAAATTATCTTGGGTATAATTGTGGTAATGCTGATGGTATTGCTGGTGCTAAATTTGATAGTGCTGTAAAGAAATTCCAAAAAGACCATGGATGTGTAGTTGATGGAGAACTAACAGCACAAAAAACTACTTGGAAAAAACTTTTAACGGTTTAATCCAAATATTAAGAGAGACGTATCGAAAGATACGTCTCTCTTTTTTTACGCTTTTAGATTTTCATTTTAATATCAACTTCATCAGCAATCGCTTCTGGACGACACCACGAGCATTGATGCTCTGCTAACTCTGGATATCCTGTCACCAAGTCAACACCTAGACAATAATAACTATGGGCGATACAATCATCACATACGCCAAGCTGTCTAAACGTCAATTCCGCGTCGTCATGAAAATAGATATTAGACCGGATATACCACCTGTCTTTATATTTAAAAACAGTTCCTAAAGGCAAACTTTCAATCGTCTGTTTGTCACTATAGCGTACTTCACGAATACCAGCCATATTATCACCTATCAAGTACAAGGATACCATGCGCCATTAAGCTCAAGCGTAGGGATGCCATAATCTTTAGCCGCCTGATGCTCGATACGGCAACCACGAGCGTTTTCCCACCCATACATAAATACAGCTAGGTCTGCTTTTGTAAGAACTTCAATAGAACGGCTCAGATATACAATAGGTGGAGTATACTCTGCAAGATTGAAGGTATTATCAAGAACCTTAATATCTTCACCGAGATATTTCTTTAAATCCTTAACAAGTGCTTTACGGTCCAACTCGATACCTTTTGTTGGGCAACCATGCATAGGTTGAGAAATAAATACGTTCATTTTAGACATTATTTCTTCTCCTTATCTTTTGAAACGACATTGATTAGTTCAAGAGCGCCATTATAAATAGTCATTGCATCATCAATCCAATCGGTTAGGTAGAAACCTGAAATTACAACACGAGAACCGCCTTTGCCATCGTTAGAAAGAGCATCCGCTTCACGCTTTAGTGAATTTAGAATCAGAATTAGTTGCTCAAGATTAGATAGGTCTAGCTGAATGAGGTAAAAATATTGGTTAAGAAGTGTTAGCACGCCTGTGGTTTTTAGTCTAGCGTCTTTAGTATCTTTGTCGAACATTATATCGACCTCCTTTATAAATATTATATCAAAGTCTCAATCAAAAGTCAAGACTTATTTATTACTACTCCCAAGAGCGCCAATTCCACGTTCAGAATCAATCTTTTGTAGTTCTTCCACACTAATTTCAGAAATATTTACAATTGGAACGTATTCAACGGCAAATTGGGCAATAGCTTTCGATGTAGGAACATAAATAACATTGCCGTTATCAAAGACTCTATCAACATCATTTGATAAGATAATATCTTTGTTGTTACCATTATAAATTGACACAAACCATTCGCCACGATATCCAGAGTCAATCTGACCAGCCATTACAATCATATTTGCCTTTGTATTAGAGCCACGCTCACGGATAGCGATACGATATTTCTTATCAAACGCACTATACAAACCGGTAGGGATAAGTTCGTTAGTATGAGACGGAATTATAAAATCTTCTGTAATATATGCATAGATATCATAACAACCATCCTCGCTACGCTTAGTAGGAAATTTAACAGAATCATCTACACGGGCGAATTTGATATTATCTACCGAATCGGTTTGCCCTACCTTATCCAGAGCCGCTTTAATTTCTTCATAACTTACTGCTTCCATTATGAAACTCCTTCTTCCATGTGTTATATTTAGCTTGTTTATTTCTTTCGATAAAATCAAGCAAATCATCAATCTGTTTATTTACAGATTTAATTTTTTCTTCATAAGACATTTCTCCAAAAGTTTTATGTTTTGTTTCTGTAGTATTATGATAGTCTAACTTTGTCCCTTCAACTACCTCTGCTATTGGAAGAAAACAGGCATCATCTACTTGTTCGCCAAATTCCGCAAGCGTCTTATTGCCATAACCACCTGAAACAGTTATCGTATCTTTTGTACCATCTAACGCAACGCTAGTTATATTAAGCAAAGCATCATGTTGTGATATCTCGATATTTTTCTGGTTTTGTTGTCTTTCATATTGACTTTTGTATTTTTCTACAACAGCTTTAATGTAATAACTATTGCCACCGTTTAATCTATAATTATAATATGCATTATAAACAAAGCTATAATTATTCCAATCGCCAGACTGAGTAGCTTTACGATACTCTTTGTCAATACTGTCTCTTATATGCTTTAATAGAGATTCATTGTTTGATTTCTTATTTTTGAATTTGCCAACTGGTGAATAAGCCATTAAACACTCCTAAAAACAAAATTTTATGAGTACCATTTTTCGGTATGTTCAAAAATTTCAATACCTTTTCCAAACCCAAGCTTTTTAAGAGTATTACACATTACATCATCCATCTCAATATGAGCATCTTCTGTACGCCATTGATTTTCTGAGATATACTTCATTTTCTCGTTAAATTCATCAATTATTTCTTGTGGAATATTATACATAGTTATTCTCCTTACTTACTATACCAACCAAGTTGCTTCATCTTCTTTAGGATTAGCTTAGTTTCGTATCCAGTTAACCCAACACAAATATTACCCTTAAAATGCTTATCAAACGTATCCTTATCATAGGATTGAATAATGTTGTTTCCATCTGTCTTATGAACAACGGTTAAGACTTGCATATACTTGTCAATGTCATTATAGCGCTCATATACGACCGCCCACTTATCTTCCCTTACTTTCTTAAATCCAATTTCTTCTAGTTTCTTATCGGTACTCTTAAACACAATCATTCTCCTTTGTCCATTAGTATTATACCTCTTAATCTTATCTTCTGTCAAGATAAAATTTTTGCAATGAAAGAAATCTTTTATTGTTCTGTTAAATTACTTATCAAGACATAGTGTCTACGTTACCAGAAATAATATCTTCTTCCACGGTTCTTAGTATATCCTGATTGAACGCCTCCGTCCATGCAATAGGGGTATATGTCGCACTATCGAAATCTACTTCGTACCAGTCTTCAAAGAACCAACCTCCATCTTCAACAACATCAAGAATGCGACAAATTCTTTGAACCTCAAGTTTGTCAGTAAACCCATTTCTGAATAGTACCCAGACTTCTTTGTATGAATTCCGAAACTCATCTTTCATTGAATGCCAAGTTATCGTTTGTTCAATCATAGTAAATACCTCAATCCATTTATATATTTTTCTTTTAGCCTATCAGTTAATGTGTTTGATAGAATTAGATGGTCTTTAATGTCTGCCAATTTAACAAACCAAGCAATTTGTCCATAGCGTGTTCTAGTGCTATTATGAATCTCCCTGCAATACTCGTCATACTTCATACCTTTATTTGTAAGAAGCCTTAATGCTTTGTAAGCGTCTTCATAATCTGGATATAGTTCATACGGTTCCCAATTTGTATCTTCAATTAAATCGTGCATAAGAGCAACAGCCGCACATTCGCTTCTGATGTCCTCTGGAATTACATTATTCTCAAGAATGTAATCAGCTACTCTATTTGCGTGTCTAGCGGTTCTATGGTCGTAATATTGATTAGCCGCATGAACCGCAATTTTCATTAACTTGTAAGTTGGTTCATTTGTAGCATTCATTTAATCACCTGATTTCTTTTTATACATTTGACAAATTTCCGGTGGATAATCGAATCCTTTTTCATATCTCTTACAAATATATTTATATCTTCTATGGTCTGAATTTTTTGTAAATAGATTTTCGCAATCATCACAGATTGACTTATTAGATTCTTTCTTTGATACTTTATAAATCAAAATCAAAATACGAAGAATGTAGCTCAGACCAAGAATCAGAAGAATACCAATACCAATCTTAATAAGTTGCCAAATAATACTAATCATCAATAACATCCTTTAACATATATTCATATAAACTAGTTATTTCTCCATCCTTCCACTCTGCAACTTCAATATCGTCTTTTGGATAAATATGCTCTAATTTCTTAGCTATATAATAAGCATATTTTTCGTTAGTAGTGACAAGAACCGTATCAACATATTCTTCAAACTCTGAAATATACCATCTCTGAACAATATAAATCATATCACAACCTCATCAAAAATAGCCATTTTCTAATGCCCAGTTATCCATTGATAACAACCTAAACATTTCGATATTTTCAGAGATATACTTTGTTGCGTCTCCTTTTGTTGTGCCTGTAAACGGCTTACCCACAAACTCTTGAATATCAGCGATAAAGTCAAGTTGTTTTTGAGTTGGTTTCATAAGTTCTCCTTCATCAAAATTCATTTTTATCACTCAATACACCCGTCATAAATTGTGATAATATGTTCTGGGATATCATACGGGCTTCTATCAACATCTTCAAAGATAAGTCTTTCACCTACAACGCTCATTAAGCGTCTTAAATCAGACATGGTATTGAGTTCTATAGAACCACCATAATTTTCAGATGGGACACTTCCACACTCTATATTTTCTTCTGGTTCAAAATGAAGCCGATTTAGTTCTGGGTATACTTCTAAAATAGGACGGTAATACTCAGAGGCAGAAACAATTTTATATCTATTATCAATCATGACATAGCCTCATTCAACACAATCATCATAAATCGTAATAACTGGAATGGGTTCACCATTGCTAAGAATAAGTTGTTTATCAATATTATGCTCTAGCGCGACCAAATCTCCCAGTGTATTGAGTTCAATTTCGCCCCAATATTCAGTCCAATAAGAACCACTGCGGGTTTTCTGTTCAAATTTATAGGAATTAAGAGCGGAATAAATTTGTTCAATCGGTTTATTCCACCACATGACAGATTTAATCTTAAATTTCGTATTACTCACCAATCTCTTCCTGAATAAAAGTTCCGGCAAATTTTTTCAAATTATCAAGAGTAGAATCATTCCAAATCACATAATCATACTCATAGTTCAGAACGCCCATATCACTTTCATTAGTAATTTTCGCTTCTGCTTCTGGATTGCGAATTAGAATAGTCTTTGCATTAAATTCCTTCTTGTACTTATCAATCTCTTCTGGCTCACGAACATCAATAAATACGAGGGTATATTCGTAATTGAAAATATAATTCTGTGTGATATGTTCGTCTGGTTCTGACCAAAAACGAACCTGTTCTACGGTTTTCTTAAACGGAATATCATCATATTCTGTAAGAAGATGTTTTAGACCACTAAGAAGATTACGCCCCTTTTCGTCTTTATTTCCATCCCAGCCAAGCTTATATGCCATTTCTTTAACCCAGCCTACACTTGAAAACTGATAACAAAAAATCTTATGGTCATCATATCCATTACACATACTTACGAAAGTATCTTTGCCAGCAGTAGAAACGCCATTGAGAATGTAATATTTTACGTTCATTTATAATCCCTCACTTTCTATAAGTATTATAGCAAAAAGGGCAGGATTTGTCAATACCCTGCCCTAAAATAATTTTAGATGTTTACTAGAACTTCGTAATTAGTGATATGCCAATAATCTTTCTGCTTTTCAAGATGTTTACAGAGGATTACGTCACCAACTTGGAATTCTTCATGATAGTTTTTAGAAGTAATTGTGTAATTAGATTGCTTTCCGCTACCAACGCTCTGCGCTGTGATTTGTCTGGCCCATACTCTACCATTAGCTTTAGACTTCAATTCTTTAATGTCTATAATATATAGTTTTGGTCTATCCTCTTGTCTACCAGTAGCAAGGTCAATATATCCCATATAATCTTTTTGAATATCGGCTTTTTCTTTAATGGTCATGGGCTTAATGCCCAATGACATAACCAAAGTCTCACATTCATTTAGGATTGCTATGTTATCCAGTTGTGAATAAGATTTAGCTTCCTTTCCAGCCTTGGTAACGGAGATGGAATGTCTTTCCACAATCGCCTTTACAATATCGCTATTGGCTAGTTTCTCTTTCCCGATTTTTTTTGCTTTTCCAAACATATCGTACATCTTAACGAGACGCAATAGCTCTCTTGAGTTCCCAAATTCTTCAAAGAAATCCAGCTTAATAAGAATATCAAGCTGACGAGCGTTCACGGAAGTTTTTCCATAAATATCTCGTAGTAAGTCTACAAAAGAGCTGTAATGATTGCCCCTTAAATTATATAAATCATCAGCACAGGACTGATTCATAAATTTAACAGAGCCGATACCCTTATAAATGGCACTAGCCTCTTTATCAGGAAAGTATTCAGCCTTAGAGTGTCTAAACTTTGGTGGTAGAATTTTAATTCCCTGCTTCATAGCATAAGCTGTTGCTTCTGCTGTACGAGCCGAATTTCCTTGCCATTCATTTAAACAACAGCTCAAAAACTCAAATGGGTAGTAATAACGAAGCCAAGCACACTCATAAGAAATATAGGTATAGCTATAGGCGTGAATAGAAGAAAAGCTATAACGAGTGGCGTAAAGAACGCAGTTCAAGAAAATATCCATAATCTCATCTGTTTTTTCGCCAGAAAGACTATATTTTACTTTAGCATTTTCTTCAAAGCCTTTACGAATAATAGGCAACTGTTCTTTTGTTCCTAATTTTTTGCCAATAATTTTTCTTAATTTATCTGCCTGTAGAAAAGTGTAGCCACAAAACTCTTGCACAAAAGACATCTGAGATTCCTGCATAATAGGATATCCCATTTCACTTGCAAGCAAATTATCAATATCCTTTACACCAGAAACATAGCCATCACCCTGTACTGCCTTTGGGTAGACTCCTTTTCCGCAGGGACGAATTAATGCACTAATATAGGCAAATAGGTCAAATTTAGTAATAGACGGATTAGACTTCTTGATTTTATTCCAAACCTTTTCAGAGTACATCTGGGAGACTGTTCTAGCGCCATAAGGGCTATTTAGTTCAAAAATCAAAGAGGTATCGTCCCGAATCGAGTTCCAAACCTTGTCATCGTTGACATCAATAGTCTTGGCAGATAACTTTGGGATGTTTGCAAGTTTGCAACTCTTGTTAATACAAGAAATATTGGTAAGCCCAAGTACGTCCTCCTTAACAAAATTTAGGGAGTCAAGTTCTTTCATATTCAGAACAGAAACAAGATACTCATCCCCTTTAAGATAACAAGTCCCAATCTCCGCTTCCAAATCGACATCTGTACTAGCCGCCACAACACCGCTTGCATGAGCACCGATACTTGTGCAAACCCCTTGCGCTAAATCCACATACTTAAAAAGCTTTGGATATTTTTTACGCCAAGATTCATCAATAACCTCTTTCTTATTTTCACCGTCCGTTTCCTCGTGAACAGCTTTTGCGATTTGACTTACGGTTTCGAGAGAAACATCGAGTCCCCGTCCAAAATCTCGAATAGCGCCCTTTAATCCCAATGTATTAAAGGTAATAATCTCAGTAGTTTGCATATTGGGAAACCCCATCTTGTCATGAAGCATCCAATATTTAGTTCTGTCTCTATCTTCGTTACCCCAATCCAAGTCCACGTCTGCCAGACTATACTTGTCCTTATTCATAAAGCGCCAGAAAGCGAAATTATGCTTCATAGGATTGACTTCTGTGACATGAAGGATATATAGAGCAAGACTAGAGGCGGCAGAACCACGAGCAGGGCCGCACCAAATATCGTGTTCATGACACCATCTGGCAATATGCTCCTGCAAAAGAATATAGTCTACTGCATCAACTGCAATAAATGTCTCCATTTCTTCGTTAAGACGGTCAATTACTTGTTCGTGGGTAAAACCATCTTCCATCGCATACTTAATAGAGCTTTCACTGAATAGCTTCGAGCGTAGAAGTTCGGTAGGATTCCGAAATACTTTCGGATACTTAAAGGAAGTATCAAGAGTAATGTTCTCTACCATGTCTGCCATTACATTCGTATTCTGGATTGCCTCAAGATAAACCTTTTCTGGCAGACAATTTTGATTCCGATACGCTTCTACAAGCTCGTCATAAGTTTTAAATGTCAAATCCCATCCGGCTTCATCGTCGTTATACTCATTCTTTTTTGCCTTTTGCAGAATCAGTCTCGCTTCTGCATGAACATCGTTCAAAGCGTGAGTATCAGTGCCAGCAATTAACGGAATGCCATATTTTTGATGTAGCTCATAAAGATAAAGATTATACTCCTTTTGCTTTTCAACATTGTGGTGTTGGATTTCGAGAAAACACCTATCTTTGTGTTCTGCTAAAAATTTAATAAAACGATTTTTAATATCTTCGTTTCCCTTACATAAGATTCCACCCACACAAGCAGTTGTAATAATAATGTTATCGCTTGTGTTAATAAGTTGCTCAAAAGTAATTCTTGGAGAATAGTATCTCTGCTCTTCTCTAAATGCAATGCTAGATAATTTATTTAACTCTTTTAAACCAGCGAGATTTTTAGCAATTAGTACACAGTGGTAGTTATCACGAACTTTGTGTGGGTTTGGGTTATCTTCTGTCGCCCACCAAAGCTTCTCTGCTACATAGATTTCAATGCCATGAAGATACTTCATTCCTGCCGCTTCAATGGCGTCTTTTTTCTTTTTCCATAAGAAAAAGTTACCATGTTCAGAAAAGCACAGAGCGTTCATTCCGCACTCTTTAGCACGAGCAACGTAATCCTGATATTTGGTGACGCTATCCATACCAGCGCCGGACAGATTAGAAATATCTGTATGACAATGGTAAATTGTATAATTGTTCAAGCTACCAACTCCTTTCTAATTGTTATTATAGCACAAAAAGACAGGTCTGTCAAGACCTGTCTAAATTTATTTATTAAATTTTAGAACGGAAGATTCGGTTCTTGTGCTGATTCTGTTGGAATATCAGGTTCAGAAGTGAATGTTGGAGTTGCATTAAATTTAAGCTCCGGGATATTAGATACAATTCTGCTACTTAGTTTTTCATCGTAATGAATTTTACTCCCTAATTCTCTTTCCCAGCGGTATCTCATACCAAGTTCTTGTTCATCCGAAAAAATACGCATTGAGCAATTGTCATAGTAGAGTTTCACAGTTTTACCAGCTTTGCCGGACTGACGGTCTTTTACAACTGACAATTGGAAATTATATCCTTCTGAATCTTCGTGAAGAATTTTACAGGCGATACATCTATCACAAAGGTTTCCGATTTCTGAGGCTCCCGCTACGCTTTGTAGACCAACTTCGGTCTCTCCTTGCGCAAGCTTACGACTGTGTGCAACCAGAGCGACTTCTACGGGATAACGCTTTGTAAACAACTTTAGCTGTTTGATGAAATCAATCTGTTTTTCTAACTTTGTATCTCCTGCACAACCCTTCAAAGATAGACACATCATATTATCAATCACGAAGACTGTCGTATTATATCTTCTATATGCGTAATCCATTTGCTGTAGTAAACCCATGCTATCCGTACTTAGGGATTCGTCACCTTCGATACTATCATCATATACAAACAGGTTGTCATGATAACACTGACGAATCAACTCGGTTGCTTGCTTTGAAACCGCATAGCCCTTTGGACGGTCTGGGCCATTGTCATATTCGATAATATGACGATTAGAAGCAAGAGGTCTAAAAATATTACCAAGCAGAAACGGGGCTGGAAGTTCACCAGAATAAATAAATACGTTTTTATTCTGTTCCAATGGAGCGGCAATGCAAATCTGATTTAATACACTACTCTTACCTTCGCCTGATTTTCCTGTAATCAAGGTTAATGTACTTTCAAAATTTCCATACAGAACTTTGTTCAACGAACGAACACCGAATGAAATATTCGGAATATTTTGTAGTTGCATCTCTTCGTAATCAAATAGAGACTTAATACGAGGATTATCCACCGCTTTAGCATCTGCAATCATTTTCAGAACTGCACTGCCCTCAATAGCAATCATCACATTATTAGCATCTGTTTTACGAATAGGCTTCTCTTGGTTAAATTGCTTATAATATTCTTCAACTGCCTCTTGTGCATAATCAGGAGATTCCACAATATAACAACGATACTCACCTAGCTTTTGAACAATCTTCTTTGTTCCTTCTTCGCCAGCAGTATCATTATCAAGCCATAGAATAATCTTCTTAAATTTCTCAAGGAAATCAAAGTTGTATTTAATCCAGTTTAAGTCTGTTGCGCCTCCCGGAATAGACACGACATTGTGACTACCAGACTGCCAAACAGCCATAGCGTCAAGATTTCCCTCCGTCACAATTAGCGGTTGAGTAATATCAATATTGTTGATATTAAACAGAGAATAACAAGGAGAGCAATCGCCCTGCCACCAATATTTAGACTCTCCATGCTTTACAGCATGGGCATGACGATATTTAACACCAACAAGGCGACCGTTAATATCCTTAAACTTAAATTGAACGTCTCCCTTTTTAGTTTGCCCAATATCAAAAAACTTAATGGTTTCTTCTGTAAATCCACGCTTCTTTAGATAAGCAATGGCGTTAGAATTGTCTTCAACGGAATCATCAACTGGAAATTTATAATTTTCTAGGCTTTCACGCTCATCATAGCCAAAACCACGCTTGAAATCAAATTCAATATGACAACGGTCAAACAAACGCTTTAGAGCCTGCGCATAAGTTTCATCATAGGCATACATATATGCGTTGATGATACTATAATTACCGCCATTACTAAAATCGTGATAACAAAGGTCTTTTTTATTCCAAATAAAACTAGGGTTAGAGTCGCTTGAGAACGGTGAAGAACCTGTTAGCTTCTCTTCATCAAAATTACGAAGATTCATCAGTTTTGCAATCTCAATAGCCTGTTCTTCGTTCCCAAGCTGTTGTTCCGCTTCCTTAATCTTGTCGAGCAAATCTGCCATGTTTAAACCCTTTCTTTTATTGGTGATTTACACAGAGTCCACAGGTATCTTTATAACCACAAAGATTTCTTCCATAGAAGTCATTCTTATAATCCAAAAGTTCTGAATACTTCTTGTGTCCATCACCAAACCGTAATTTCTTCGTATCTGTATTATAGCACGGATTTTCAATTTTTACAATAGGGTCTTCCAATTCTACACAAAAATTGTTTGTCTCTTCGACCTTGAAGTTATCCCAATTTACAGAAAGAATAGCATCAATGGTCTTTTTTGCCCAATCCATAGCCATACGATACTCCTTCTTGTCAAAAGGAATAACTACCAATTCCCCCTTACGAAACATATTAAAGTAAAGGGTTTTAGGCCATTCATTGTACTTCTCATGAACGGCATAAGCGTAAAGATAAAGCTGTTTTGCGTACTCAGACAGTTCTTCCTTTGACTTAAATTTAGACTTAGATTTGTGGTCAATAATAATCAGTCTTCCACTCTTTTTACTTCTAGCAATAAGGTCAACTTTGCCATTAAACAGAGCATAATCGGTAATTGGAATTTCAAACTCATATTCTGATTCAAGGATTTCCCAATTAGAGTATCCTTCAAAATTGGTAAAATAATTTACACCATCTGCATAATAATAAGGATATAGGTCTTTTGAGAATGTATCAGACATCTTTACGACAAAGCTAGACGGAACTTCTGTTTGAAAATTATCCTGATAATAAGATAGCATCTCCCAAATTTCTAGTTGTCCCTTCTCATACATTTCCAGAATCTTATGACAGAATGTACCAAACTCACTCAATCCGCTCTTGTCATTTTTCTTCTCATGTAAAATGTAGTTTTTATAGTAACAAATTGGACACTCACCAAAATTCTTTAACTTAGAAAATGAGAAAGTTGGCAGTTTCTTTTGCTTTTTTTCTTCCATACTTTCCCTCCTTAATATAAAATAGCCACCACCTACATGGTGGTGGCTATAACCATCAATTATTTTTGGTTAAATTTACTTAGAAGGGTAGGTCGTCAGAACCAGAAGTAGCATTATCAGCAGGGGCAGATGCGGACTTCTTTGCCGGAGCGTCAGATTCACCCTTTGCGCCGCCATTAGAAACAGGGCAGAAACCCCAACGGTCTACAATATGACTCTCACGAGTAATCTTGGTGTCCTTCCCATCACCTTCGGTAGTACGGGTGTCAAAATGACCAGTAACTTCAATACCAGAACCCTTCTTAAAATACTTACAAATAGCTTCAGCAGTCTTGCCAAAAGCAGTAAAAGTGGGGAAGATAGGACGACGCTCACCATCCTTTACGGGAACGTCCTGTGCAAGACTAAAGAACACATACTTATTGCCGTTAGAATCCTTTAGCTCAGGGTCACGAGTGAAACGACCAGAATAAACAAACATATTCATAAATTAAATCTCCTTTATAATGTTAAATATATTATATATTAAAACTTGACTTATGTCAAGTGTTATCCTTCTTTTCGGAAGATACTTCGTTCTTAGCAACAAGGTCAACCAAAATCTTCTTTGCTACATCAATATCACTAATAGAGTTGTAGTTTGCACTACCATGATACTTAGTAATAATAGCCATCAGTTCAGGTTTGGTAATCTTCTTCTCCGAAACTAGGCTCTTTGCCAGACCATCAATCTGGATAATAGTTGCCTTTAGTTCATTCTGAACAACGGGGTCAACAGGAATTTCCTCTGGAAGGTCTTCACCAGCATACACAAATAGACCAATACCAAACATAGCCAGATTCTTAACGAGACAACGCATAATAGTCTTGTTAATATCAAACATGGTGGCAGCTTCTACGGTCTTCATTTCTGTGCCAGTCTTTTCCTTGCGACGAGTCTGAGGATTATACTCATACTTTGCAGCTTCATACTGATACGGCTCATCACGCATAGCCTTGTTAGCGCCATCCATAACAGGAAGCCACATATCATGAGTAACACCCTTCATGGTTACACTAGTATAAACTAGATAACCTGTCTTTGGGTCAAGAGTATAAGGGAGTTGTGCTTCGCCAAACTTCTTTACCTCGTAAGACCAATCAGGGCATACCTTTGAGACTTCTGCAACTGCCCAAGGCCAAGATAGATACGACAGACCATTCTTCTTCTCAATATGACTGCTTGCATCAAGATAATATAGCGTGTTGAAAATATCCCCAACGGTATTAGGAGTCTTCTTTTCTTCTGCCATTATATAATTCTCCTTGTTAAATTAGTTGTTGTTATTCTTAACGAAATTTTCACGACGCTTCTTGCAATTAGCGCAATGACAAGGGAATGTACCATGAGCATTAAACCACTCTGCCATCTTTGCTTCCTTTACAGGGAATACACCACCACAATCAACACAGGTATAGTACAGAATCTTTTCAGGCTTATGCTTTGCCTTATCCTCAACAGGCTCAATCATGTTAAACTTCATTTCTTCCATTTTTATTCTCCTTTATTAGTTATTGTTAAAATGGGATTCAATAAAATAATCACGTTCGTATTGCATATTTTCCATCTTAGAACTCATTTCAAAAGCAATATTACGTTCATTATTCTTCATCATCTCATAATATGCTTCCTTTTTAAGAAGAGCCTTTTTGTTGCGCTCGTATTCATGTTCAAGATTCCAGCGCATACGCCGAGTCGCATTTTCTTCTTCTTCTAGCAAATCGGCCATTTCAAGATGTTGAGAGATACGATTGTCCGTCTTCTCAAGATTAAACTTCTTCTTTACAAGAGCTTTTCCAAAATCAGCATCATATTCATCGTCTGGAATACAACGAGTTACAACTTTCTTCCCGGGAATTGCGAAATTTCCATACTTTGTATGTACTTCAAGAGATTCAGTAGAACCCTCGGCAACCGTAACGTTCCCAAACACTTTCGTAATCATTTTGTTTCTCCTTAGTTTTTTTGTGAATAAAAAGCTTGTTTTAGAAACCTATCGGGGTTGGTCTCTATATAGTATTATACTCAGAAAAAATCATTTGTCAAGAGATATTTTAAATTATTTTTGAAAAATTTTCTGGCTCTAAAAAGTTGTATGCTGTATATCTACATAAACATAATTTCTGCTTTTCAGAAACATAACCATAAGCGTCATAATAAGAAACAATACTTCTACATAGCTTCCTATAATCTGTTTCTGGCTTATTCTTAGAGTTAATCATGTCATTAATTTGATATACGGTAAACTCCTTATATAACCTATCAATAACCTCTTGTCTCGGTAGACGCACAGGTTTCTGTACATCGAATAACATTTTCAAACCCATGCGGCATCACCATTACTTTCTGGTTTTATGGTCATTCATGCAACGAATAAGAAAATCATACACATCAGACCAATTATTCAACTCTGGACTAGAACCGTCTGCAAACTGAATGTCTCCAAGCTCATAATCACGAAGATAGTTACGTTCATAGCATAGATATCCGAGCCAGTCATCTTCAAGGTCATCAAACTGTTCCTGAATGACGTACATAATCGCACTCTCAAGACTACAGCTCATAATATTAGAGTCGTCACCAAACTTCTTAAATACATCATTAATAGCTGTTTCAAAGTCATCATGCTTTGTAATAGCTTCCATGACTCTTACGAATGCCTTACGACTAATCATTACCGTTCACCCCAATCATCTTTTTCGTCAAAGAAACAATACAGTACAGCCGAAAGTATAAAAACTCCAACAAGAAACTCCATAAGTTCACCTCTTTCCAAAAATAATATCCATTACAATAATTGCTACGAAACACATAAACAAACAATACATATAAACTCTCCTTGTCGTTTTATCTATAAGTATTATAGCACATCATACAGTTAATGTCAACACCTTATCCCAACATTTTTTCAATTTCACAAATTTCATTTTCTACACTCTTAATTCTCATTTCATAATAATTTCTCTTTCTACTGTCACATTTTTCACTAACCTTAATTAAGTGCTCAAGTTCACCGCGTCTGTTTTCAAGCTCTTCAAGTAAAAAATTATTATATTCTTCTTGCTCAAATAGTCCTTTATACTTCTTGTACAGAATATAAATTTCTTGGCTTGGTCTGCAATATGTTTTTCTCTTACTGCTATTTCCCTCTCCGCATCCATACATACATAGTGCTCTTTCTATATTCCCTTCACTCTTCTCCAAATAATACCTCAGCATCTTTACTCCGCATTTGATATTAGTCTTTTCATCATACAGTTCATTTTTACTCACACCTAAAAACCTAATCACATCCCCACTTGTACCTATTTGCATCAACCCCCTATACTTCTCTCCCACACTTCCCTGAAATCTACTCT
>ERZ1026844.89-NODE-89-length-73176-cov-9.372465_pt1 | contig 73176 bp, 73 predicted proteins | sample MGYA00380152_ERZ1026844 | MGnify/ENA primary metagenome ERZ1026844 (study PRJEB33269, sample SAMEA4719788) | human gut metagenome | biome: human-associated habitat; feature: organic feature; material: feces | place: Cameroon | collected 2013-10 ... | reverse complement strand
GAAATATTATAGGGTTACAATTTATTTTTCATTTAGATTTTGTTATTTCTATTCATCTATCAAACCACCATAAAAAATCTATATTATCTATATCTTACAATATAGAGACGAAAATAAAAATCTAAACTATAACTTACATAAATCATTAGAATGAACAAAAATACTATTCTATATGCAATATTGGCAATACTGTACTTTATGTTATTTTCTTGCTCCCAAGAAGAGTTGATTCTGCCAGACCCGACACCTCTGGATGCCTATAAAAGACAGAGTACTCAACTGGGTATTGACAGAGAAAAAATCAATATTAATACAGAAGATGCTAGTATAGTCGCAGAAATATTCAATAGAAAAAATCATCATTTAACAAGGAATTCGTTAAATGAACCTACCAAACGGATAAAAGAAATCTTTACTTTATATAATAATGGAAAACCGATGATGTATATTATCAATTATCAAGATCAAAAAGGTTACACCATTATTAGTGCAACTAAAAAATACTATCCTGTAATCGCATACTCCGATGTGGGCTCTTTTTCTCTGCAAGAGTCTTATAACGATGGTTCCTCCATTCTATTAGATGAGTATAAGAAAATTATGCAATATAACGAAATACAGCCAGATAGTATCATAGATAAATATAGGAAAAAATGGGTTGAGTTTGAAAATTTAAAAACAGAAAAGCTAAGTGATGTTTCTACAAGATCCTTAAGTGATTATGCAATGTCCATTAAAAAAGAGGAGCAAAAAAAGATCTGGACTAACAAGGGTTATGAATGCCATGACTTGGGCGCAATCCGAAATTTTCTTTCTAAGGAAAGGGCTGATGGATACATCAGAGACATCTGTAATCATACGGATCAAAACTATAACTGTGAGAAAGTAAACCTACTGTTAATAAAAAAATATCCAATAAAAACGATTGGACCATTACTAAAAACGAGTTGGCATCAACGCTCTCCCTTTAATGTAGATGCCCCCAATAAGTTGGCTGGTTGCGTACCAATTGCAATTGCGCAGATAGCCAAATATTATGAATGGCCCGTTACATATAGTTGGACACATATTCCATTGAGATGTAATACGAATATGGAAGATGATGAATTTTTCAAAAAGTTTATCAAAGACATTCGTAGTTTCTCAAAAGTAACCTACAAAGATAAAGCCACGGGAGCTACGATGGGCAACGCTGTAAAAGCATTCAAAAAATTGAATTATTCTGCAACACTAATGGACTACAAAAGAAGTGAGACAATTCAAGAAATACAAAACAACAGACCTGTTTTTATGGGAGGAGACAGAAAAGCAATTTTTTTTGATATAATCACTAAAGGTCATGCATGGGTATGCGATGGTTATGAAGTACGCCAGACACAATATGCATCATTAGTTTGGGGAAGTAAATTCAATATACCCGATATGGAAGAACCTGATTATTTTTTCACCAATGGTACCTATGATACCTCTGAATTTCTTCATATGAATTGGGGATGGGGTGAAAATGGGGGAAATGGATGGTATATTTTTGACAACATATATAATAGAACTCATGATGTCAGCTATCATTTAAATAGAGAAATTATTAAAGTGTCACCTAATAAATAACAACATTATGAAAAAATTATTATTATTATCTGTATTATCAATCCTTATGATTGCCTGCCACCAACCAGATACTCCACCATATTCATACAGTATGAATATAGATATGCAAATCATCTCTTCTTTGGAGACTACCTATCCTCTTGATAACTTAGAAACAGTTATTATTAACTCTAGATTAGAACTCGCTTCGTCAAGTTATCGAATAAAGACCTTGATCAGTTCTAATGACCTACAAGAGAGTTGGCTTGAACGTCCAATCGTTATGCAGGGAAGAGAAGGACATAGATATTTGTCTTTACCAATAACTTTTAATGAAGAGAAAGATAGATATAATGTGAAAATTGAATTTTATTGTCCAGAAATTTTTAAAGACGATAAATACCACACAATAAATATCGTTTATTCGATTGTTAAAGGGAAGTATTTATATAATTTAGAATCTTTTACATTAGATTCATATGCAGGAGAAATAGAGAATCAGGGAGAGAATAATGCTCCTATTATTGTATTCTCTATCAACACAGCCGAAAAAAAAGAGTAAACAAGGTCTTATAAAGAATAAGGCGACTGAATAAGTCGCCTTTAACACTATAGCTTCCCATGTATGACGTGTCTAATATGTTAAAGACGATCTTTTTGGTGCCGGTTTTTCGTTACCCGAAGTGACAGTAATCGGTAGACGTCCTACATCTTCTGAAGACCCGTTTAAATGGCCTTTTGGGGATATGCCTTCTGAGTCTCCGAAGGTGCTTCCCGGGCTTGATGACTTTTTTTCTCCTCAAGGAGGCGGTTCATCTTCGTTATCTTCGCCACAGCAATCAGGCTCTTTGCCTAAACCTGAAGAAGTCATTAAGGATGCAACTGTAAAAAAGGCTTTGGAAGAAGCCTGGAGTGATATGCTTAAGCGTTCCACAGAGGTCCAAAGACAAGAAGTTGGTTTCTGGATTTATTATGATCCGGTGAAAAAGCAATATTACATAGGTAAGAAACGATATGGTATGGCAGTGAAGAATGACGGAAAAGTAAGAGGAAATATAAGCCTTGGAGACAAATCTCCTTCTATAAATGGTGTGCCTGCCACAGCAAAAGTGGTTGCTTCTTTTCATACACACACTCCAATGACTGAAATAAAAGGTAAGAAAAGAAAGGCAGGTCCATCTAAAGAAGATAAAGAAAATGCCGATAAAAATAAAATACCTATTGATATATTAGTTTTCCGTTGCATTTTAGGAAATCGTAATTTATTAAGTCAGCTATATTAATGCCGCCAAGATAATATGACAGCATAAAAATGTCTCGTATCCGAATTAGATTTTTTTCAAATCAGTATCTCGTGTTGCTTTAATTTTATCTATTTATATGATGCAAAAGGGTATGTGACGTAGGTGATAAATCAGCATTGTAGAGCAAATCTCATGATTGCTCTTACAAAGGATAGCCTTATTCTTATTGTATCAGAGCGTAATTTCTCGTTTCTTAATTTGCTATTGAGATAAGAAGTGTCTGCTCTTTTAATGATATATCCATTCTTGAACTCTTGTATGGAATTCACTGTTAGATCAGTCACTATATAGCGAGTTTCACAATTGTGCGAAAGAGCTATTCGTATTTTATGTGTATTGTCTCTTAATATTTTTCCAGGGACAATTGTCGGAAATAGATTTGCCATAATTTGTTCTACAATAAATTGATAATGTAAATGTGTCTTCGGCAATTAAATAGCCTCAGAAGTAACAGCTCTTTACTGACTATTACTAATTGATAATGAAATAGTTTGCTGAGTATTAGTGCTGTTTTTGTTTAATATAAGATAAATAGGGAAATCCCTATTATTGTTTGGGGAAAATCTATCCGGCAGCGTGAATACCTTGCTTATCTTTGTAACGTGAATAAAAAGATTAAGAAACCAATAAACCACGGAAATATGAAAAAGATTGTGTTATTATCGCTGTTTGCCCTGTGCCTCCCACTGCTTGTGATGGCGCAAAGCAATAATGACGACCTTTATTTCGTACCTTCTAAGGAAAAAAAGCAGGAAGCCAAAAAGACTCCTGTGAAGAAGGAACCGGAAAAAAAAGTTGTTACCACGAACATTTATACGTCTCCGGGTACTACGGTAGTAGTTCAGGACCGTAAAGGAAACAAACGCGATATGCGTGATGTGGATGAGTATAACCGCCGTTACGATGCCAAAGATAACGAGTTCGCAATGGAGGACGATACATTATACGTAAAAGAAAAAGCTGTCTCCGATCCGGAAGGTGAATGGGTGAACGGGTTCAATGGCTCACAGGATGACTACGAGTACGCTGAACGCATCATTCGTTTCCGTAATCCCCGTTTTGCGGTAAGCATTAGCAGCCCGCTTTACTGGGACATTGTTTATGGAACCAATTCCTGGGATTGGAATGTTTATACAGACGGTTTCTATGCTTATGCATTCCCGACATTTACCAACCGCTTATGGTGGGATTGGCGTTACAACTCTTATGGTTCCGGATGGGGCTGGGGATGGGGCTGGTCTTCACCTTATTATGCTTGGGGTGGCTATTATCCCGGTTATTGGGGTGGCTATTGGGGTGGTTACTGGGGCGGCTGGTATGGCGGCGGCTACTGGGGACACCATCATCACTATCATCCCGGATGGGGTGGCGGAGGTAGCTGGGCAGGAAGATACGATACTTATACCCGCCGTGGTTCGTCTGCTGTGAGAAGCAGTTATGGAAACTCTTCAACTGTTCGCCGTTACAGTTCAGGCGCAGTGCGCTCCAATAGTGGTTCTTCCGTTCGTTCGTCAGGAACATCTTCTTACAATAGAGGGGAAAGTTCTGTCAGACGTGTGATAGGAACGCGTGTAGTCGGTGAGCGTCCGGGATCTACTACCCGTACAGATGCTTCTTCTTCACGTCGAAGTACCTATACTCGTCCAAGTAGCACACGCAGCAGTTCTTCTTATGAAGGAACCCGCGGCGGAAGCACTACTATAGGTTCTCCGTCTTACTCGGAAGGAGGCAGAAGGGCAAGTACAAGAAGCAGCTCTACTTATACTCGTGGCAGTTCTACGGCTCCTTCGCGTAGTTACAATGAAAGTACCACTCGTCGTTCATACAACAGTACTCCTTCTCGTAGCAGCAGTTCGTCTACGCGCAGTTATTCTTCACCTTCAGGTAGCAGTTCACGTAGTTATTCTACCGGTGGCGGTGGTGGTTCTTCCCGTTCTTCCGGTGGCGGCTCTTCAAGGGGCAGAAGATGATAATGGAGGTATTAACTTAAAAAAGCATTTGAAGATGAAAAAAATAATTACTTTAGCAACTTTGGGGCTGTTGGTAGCAGCAGCCCCGATAAGTGCACAGACTGTGTACGATGCTGCCAAGATAACAGGAAAGGACTTGAACGGAACCGCTCGTTTTGTCGGCATGGGTGGCGCCATGGGAGCTTTAGGGGGGGATATCTCTACAATCGGAACGAATCCTGCCGGTATCGGTATCTATCGCAGTAATGATTTTATGACTTCTTTCGGCTTTTCTTCATACGGGACGGAAAGCAAATATTTGGGAGATAAATTTAAGTCGGATAAAATGCAAGGTTCTTTTGATAATCTGGGTTTTGTATTTGCATCTAAGATTGGCAATGAAACTTCTTTGCGTTATGTGAATTTTGGATTTAACTACCACAAAGCCAAATCTTTTTATAAGAATATGAAGATGACAGGAGGACTTGGTAACAGTTCGCAAACCTATCAGATGGCCCAACAAGCCAGTGGCATAACCAAATGGGGAGATTATCCTTATGATGATCCGGAGATAGGATGGCTTTCCATATTGGGATATGACAGTTGGTTGATAAGTGATATCACAACTGATAAAATGAATGCAGTTGGCAAGCCGAATTCTCCATATGTGGATAAGGATGGAAATCAAAGATACGATGCGAATGGTAAACCTCTGTATACGACACCGGGTAATTACTATGGTATGTATAATGATGGTATCGCTAATTTCCACTCGCAAGAGCGTGGTGGAATCGACCAGTACGACTTTAATGTTGCTTTCAATTTTAACGACCGGTTCTATTTTGGACTGACCCTTGGAGCATATGCGGTTGATTATAGCAAGTACACTTATTATTCCGAAGCGTATACAGGAGCAAATGCACCGCAGAACTACAATCTGAAGAGTTGGAATAAGGTAAGAGGTTCAGGTTTCGATCTTAAGTTGGGTACGATTATCCGTCCGTTTGAAAATTCGCCCTTCCGTATCGGTCTGGCCATTCACACCCCTACGTTCTATAATCTGGATTATAAGACCAGTGCCCGTGTAGAATCGGATGTGTTGAACGTTGAGACAGGAAAGATAGATCAGTGGTCGGTGGATACGCGTGATAAGTTACCTGGAAATGGAGATATGGTGCGTGAATTCCGGTTACAGACTCCGTGGACTTATAACGTAAGTTTAGGCTATACCATTGGTACAAGTCTGGCATTAGGTGCCGAATACGAATATCAGGATTATTCAACGATGAAATTTCGAGGACCGACCGGTTCAAGCTCTGAGTTTACGTTTGAAAATAGTACGAGACCTATGATGAAAGGTGTAAATACCCTCCGTTTTGGTTTTGAATATAAAGTGATCCCGCAGTTTGCGCTGCGTGCCGGATATAATTATACTTCGGCTATTTTTCATGGAGATACTTTCAAGAATCTGCCTTATTATTCTATCCAGACAGATACTGACTGGGCAAATACGAAAGCTCTGAGCAACTATACTTTGGGTATCGGATATCGCGGTTCTGTATTTTATGCAGATTTGGCTTATAAGTTTTCTACTTATAATGAAGATTTTTATCCGTTCGCAAATAAGTATGAGGAAAACAACGTAACTACGGTGCTGACACCGGAAGCAACTAAAGTGACCAATACCCGTAGCCAAGTGCTGCTTACTTTAGGTCTACGTTTCTAATTAGATTCCCAAACAATTAAATTATAACTTTTGTGTGTATAGAAATCCCCGAAGGACGATGCAGTGTTCTACGGGGATTCTTGTTTATAATAAGGCAGATTATTATTTAATTACTATTAACTGGGTTTGACTTTTGTGAAATTGCGTTTTTTTATCAATATAGTGTTTTGTTTGTTAAATTATGTTATATGCAGATAGGGCTGCTTGTTTTATTAAGATTAAAATCTTATTTTAGGAAAATTGTTATTGTTTAATTTAAAATGTAATATCATGAAGCATCAAAAAAAAATTCTATTTTCTACATTAGTCTTTCTATTTACGCTATTTTCATGTAATGATACTTGCTTAATGGAGGAGGGTGTGGGGGCAGAATCAGGTACATCAGTTTCTATTGATGATAATCTTTCATTAAAAAAAGATTTTAGCATAGCATTGGCAAAGGTTTTAAGTGAAAATCAGGATGTAAGAGATCTAATAAAAAAGGAAGCTTTAAAAAAAATTGATTTTGATTATGATGTATTATATCAACTAGTTAATAAAGAGGAGCTATCTGAAGGAAAAACGTTAGAACAACTTATGTTAAAATATTTAGGTGTAGATAAATTGAGTTCAATCAAGAATAAAATGCCTACGTTGACCATTTTTGTCCCTAGTTTGCCTAATGACAGTTTTTCTGCAGAGGAGTGGGATGTAAAAAGTCAAGTACCATTTGTTGCTGTGAGAGCAAAAGAAACAAATGATGTTATTTATTATAATAATAAGGGGGAAGAGGGGATAATAAGTCAATTTGATACTCCAGAATACCCAATAGTAGTTGTTAAGGAAAATGAACGTATAGTTTTGCAAACGAATAGTTCAACTGCGCATACGAGATCTTTTTCAGCTGCTACAGGTGATAAAGTTGCATTTGTGTTTTGTGATAAGGTTTTTGATAATATAACTAAAGTTGTTGGAGAATCAGAAAGAAAAGATCAAATATTGATTTCTTCTTTAAGGGAGGTTAGCACTAGTCGCCCTCCTATAAATTCGATTCCAGAACGCCTCGCTAAAATATATGATTCGTATGATGTCTATAAAAATAATGATGGTTGGCAAAGGGATTATGTATACTATAATATAACTCCTGTTAATGTAAAGGGACCTTTTGATTATAACTATAAAGAGCATCTGCTCTCGTTTCAAATGTGCGGTGATCCAATAACTGCTATTAATAAAATAGCAGATCAGACAGGTGATCCTCGCTATGATGGTAAAGATCATAAAAGACCTATAGGAGATGGAAGATATATAATATCTAATTGGACTGATGGGGAATTTGAATTTAAAGTAAAGATGTATCTGGGAGGAAAAGGTGTGGTTTCTGAATTGGTAACATATTTTAGAGCGAAGCCTGAAGACTTATTTAGTGTTAAATCGATGAATAGAGGAGATGTTACCATGAAAGCTGTACCTTTGTTTCTACCTTTATTTGAATGGAATTTAGAAAATTATGCTTCTTCTATTAAGATTGCAATTGAAGAAGTAGATGCTTTGGAAACGATAGAGCAGACAATTTCTACTACAAATGAATTTGCTAGTAATTTTAGTTACGATGCCACTTTTGGTGAGGTTGTGAAGAATGGCTTAAAATTTGGTGCTAGCCAAAAAGAAACGAGGACGGTTTCTTATAAAGTTTCTACGACGAAGGGCAATGATGAATTAGGTGAAGTTATTGTTAACTTTGCAGATGACATTATTATGAGTAGAAATCATATAGGCAGAAATCAGCGTGTTATTAATCCTGATTATAATAATAAATATACTACAGGTTGGTATAAGATACATATAGCCCCATGTAAAACCAATTAGGGTTATTTAGTAAATTCCCCAAATCATTTTTGGACGGAGTAAAGTTGACTTTCCATTTCAGTTTACTTTGTTTTTTTAATTATACTCTATACAGGGCTTTTCTATTTTTTGAGGTAGAAATAGCCCTGTATAAAGTTCATTTTTATCAGTATTCTATCTTATCTTCTTTTTCCATCCACTCCTCAAAAGCTTTGATTGCTTCGTCGTGGAGTAATACTTCGGATGGCAGCTTGCGGTTCTCCGGTTTCAGTTCCAATTCATCGTAGATAAACGAGTCGTCGAATCCGATGTTTTTGGCATCTGTCTTGTTATTGCCATAGTACATCTTGTCTAATCGGGCCCAATAGATGGCACCCAGGCACATGGGACAGGGTTCGCAAGAGGTGTAAATCTCGTAACCGCTCAGGTTAAAAGTTCCCAGTTTTGAGGCAGCCGCGCGGATAGCGCTTACTTCTGCATGGGCAGTGGGGTCGCATGAGGCTGTTACGCGATTGACGCCTGTGGCCACTATTTCTCCATCTTTTGCAATGACAGCTCCGAAGGGGCCTCCTCCGTTTGCTACATTTTCTCTGGAAAGTTCGATGGCTTTCCTCATTAGTTCTTCTTTGGTCATGTGATATAAAAAATCTATCGTTAATATTGTTATACGTTTTTTGCAAATATAAACAATATGAACGATAGATTGTTTCTTACGGCAGAGAAATCAGCTTATTCTTTTTGAATAGTCGGACTGTTGATGCCGTCGGGCGGGTATATGGTTGCCATCCGTCGGGCTTCCTGTTACCAATACCAGCACAGACCGAAAGAGTAGGGATAAAGTTCGGGACCTTTTTTGTGTTCGAAGAGGCTGTAGGTAGAGTAGCGCAAATACACTCCGATGTCACCGTAACCTGCTTGTGCCAGGAGGTTAATGCCTACCGGGTGGATATTCAGGCCGCTGTCCAGATTCTTTTTATGTCCGTTGACCTTTGCTTTCGACTTGGCTCCATGACGGATTTCCGCTTCAAGTCCGGCTGAAAAGAATAGAGGACCGTGAGCATTGCTGTGGCTGAATCTTTTTTGCCATTCCAGGGCTACCGGAATGCGGAAGTAGAAATAGCGTAACCGGCTTTTGGTATACACTTCCTCGTCGGGAACACCCGGAACAATGCCGGTGACTCCATCTATTTGTCTGAAGGCATAGTTGTTGCCCAGGCGGAAAGAGCGGTATCCCCAGCCTAAACCGGTCGTTATGCCCCATTGGCGATCACGTGAGAGTGTCAGGGAGCCTTGAAACAGATTGAAACCGATTTCCCAGGACTTGTTGGCGTTTATATTCAGTCCGTCCGGAGTATTGAAGTTGATGCCGTCAGAGAGCCGTGTGTATCCCATATAGAATCCGGCAATATGCGGGTCGAACCGATAATGGTTCTTTCTTTTGACGAAGGGGACGGTGAATGCCGTGCGGCGTTCGGTGGTTTGTCCGTCCGTATAGATTCCCTCAAAAATCTGATCGTTCTCTATCGTATCGCCGTGCGAAGACTGTTCGTAAAGTTTTACCTTTATTTTCCCTTCGTTTTCTTTAATCAGGATTTTGCGTCCGTTGACGTAAAGAGTCGTGTCTTGCGAAATGCCTTCTTGAGCCATTCCCGCCATCGGGATCAGCATAAACAGTAATAAATAAATGTGTTTCATATTCTTATAATGTTTAGTTTTTTTTCATAAATAACATGGTTACCAGATCGTCTGCATCCAACTCGCCCTCGATGTAAATCAGGGTAGCCGAGCCTTTTTTACCGGTTTTGAACAGGATGAACCGGTTGACATCTTCTTTTAGCTGGGGCAATTGATAATAGCCGGACTGGATTTGTCCGCCTGCCACCACTTCCTTCACTTTCTTTGCCTTCTTTTTGTCAGCATCCAGACAGTTGAGAATGGTGGGCAGTGCTTCTTCAACGTCTTTAAAGACAAGGCTTTTATAGAGAGTCATCTGGTAGGTTTCCAGCATTTCGTTGGACAGCTCTACCATAGTCACTCCTTTTTGTTTACCGTATTTCTGGAATACGGAAGCTATTTGTAGTCCCTGTTGTGCTCTTGCCATGCCGGAGGCGACAGTAAGTAGCAGGATAATCCATGTGGTGCGAATGACTTTATTCATACTTCGTTTCTTTTATTATTTTCTTTTTTTATTCGGAGAACAGCGTAGCGAATACTTCCTCTTCGCTGATACTGACATCACGAAACGCGATCATGGCTTGTTCGCGTACCAGTTTGGCATCGGTATAGCATTTCCCGTCAATGATTACATAATTAGCGGTTGAGGTGTTGAAATGTCGGTTGAGACCGGCAATACCCAATATAAGCAATATTCCGGCAGCCATTCCGCTGAATATGTAAAGTAGACGGCGGCGCAGAGGGACAGAAGTTTTCGGAACTTCGGGGACGGCAGTCTTGCTCTGCCGGTTCTCTTCGTTGAGGAAAGCAAACATCGGGCGGTACATCTGCAGATGTTCCGGTATGATGCCCCGGGTGAAAAAACGGCGGAGCTCACGTTCTTCTTCGCAGGTGGTTTCCCCTTCAAAATACTTGTTCAATAATTCTTCTATATTCATGCTTCGTTTCTCCTTTTTCTTTGTTGTATGGTTTGCAGGTAAATGTCTCTTACTTTTTTCCGTGCCCTGGATAAATTGCTGCGGATGGCTTCGGAGCTGCATCCTGTTATCTCGGCGATTTCTTCGGTTTCGTACTCTTCTACATCTTTCATCCGGAGGATGGTCTGTTGCAGAGGTGGCAGTGTACTGATGATATGTCGCATCAGGCTGAATTCGTCTTTCTCTTCAAGCAAGCGTTCGGGGGTGGCGACCGGACTGGTAGCCTGTACGCTGTCGAGCGATAGGTTGTCGGGATGTTTCCCTCTGAGGATATCCATGCAGGTATGATGGGTCATAGTCATGGCAAGGGCCTCAATGCTATGGTATTCGTCCAGTTTCGGACGAAGGTTCCATAACTTCAGCATCACTTCCTGCACGGCATCTTCGGCATCCGAGTGGTCATCTGTCAACTTCCGCGCATAACTAAGCAGTTTGTCGCGGAGTGGAAGAACGGCTATTTTGAATTGTTTTAGTTCCATTTACATAAGCAAGACGGAAGAGGAAGGAAAACGTGACATGGAAAAGAAAAAAAACGATGAAGTAATTATCAACACTGAACGATCAATGACGAATGGTGCTTTAATAAGCCGAAGGCATAAGGAAAAAACAATCTCTATTGTTCATCAGTCATTGTTCACCGTTGATCGTTTAGCGTTGCATGATTCATTCATAGTCTAAAACGTTTATCGTTTAGATCTTTCCAAGTATTTTATCCATGACCCAATTGGTCGTTGTGGCACTTTCGCCGTCACAGGAACAAATCGATTTTCCAAGAAGATGGTCTACCACAGCTTGAATCAAAGGTTGCTGCACATGTTCGGGGTTTTCTACAACTATTTCTTCACGTCCTCTTTCGGTGTGAAGGGCAATCGGGTCATAGGTGAATACGGAGAAACAGATCATGCCATTATCACCGATAATCTCAATGCGGTCTTCGCGAGCCGAATCATGGGCAACGAAGCACCATGAACCGCTTCCTACCAAGCCGTTGTCGAACTGGAAACAAGCACTCAATGTATCTTCTGCTGGATAAAGTCCCCCACGGTTACTCTTATATCCGCTGGCTTCAAGAATACAACCGAACATTTCCTGTAGAAGATCGATCTGGTGGGGGGCAAGGTCATAAAAATATCCTCCTCCGGCAATGTCTGCCTGTACACGCCAAGGCAGGTTCTCTCTGTTGTAATCCAAGTCGCGTGGGGGTTGGGCGAAACGTATCTGCACGTTAATCACATTTCCGATAGTTCCTTTGTCTACCAGTTCCTTGACTTTCATGAAATAAGGCAGATAGCGCCGGTAGTAAGCTACAAAGCAGGGTACTCCTGTCTCTTGAGAAATACGGTTGATACGGGCGCATTCTTCGTAAGTTTGCGCCATTGGCTTTTCGATATATACCGGTTTTCCGGCTTTCATGGACATGATGGCATAAGTGGCGTGTGAAGAGGGAGGAGTGGCTATGTATACGGCATTTACATCCGGGTCGTCAATCAGCTCCTGTGCATCGTCATACCACTTCGGAATGTTCCGTTCTTTGGCATAAGCTTTGGCCTTATTGCCGTCACGACTCATGACTGCTATGACTTTGGAACCTTCTACTTTCTGAAAGGCAGGTCCGCTTTTGTATTTGGTTACTTCTCCGCAACCAATGAATCCCCATTTTATAATCTTATCGCTCATATCTTTTTTATTTATCCATCCGCAAATATACTCAATTCTGCTGAAAGCGACGAATGATTTACAGTTATCATAATAGAGACTCTCTGTGCCCGTTTCTTAGTTAACATTCTCCGGTTGCACAACTCCGTATGCTACCAGTTGCGCAACTGGTAATCGTAGTCTTTAAATGAATTGGAAAGAAGGGGAGGGAGTTGTTACTGCTTTCCGTAGTATTTACGATAGATGGCCTGATATTCACCTTTCTTTCGGAAGCCGGACAGCCATGTATTCAGGCTGTCGAGCAGAGCAGGGGAGTGCTTGCTGACTCCCCACGAGTAAAATTGGGTGAAACTGATAGCGGTATTAATATCGAGTTGAGGCAATGAATCTGCGGCCATCCGGGCTATACTCTCGTCGCATACGGCAAAATCGATATCTCCATGCGCAACCATTGCGATCAGTTGTTCGGAACCATATTTTGCTACTTCGTTTACGTAGATTGTATCACCTATTTCATTGCTGAGGTTGTGTATCCGAAGAATGGATGGAGAACCTTTTACGACGTTCAGTGTTTTGCCGGCCAGGTCGAGTTGGCTTCTGATGGCAAGCGAGTCGTTTTCTTCGGCTTTGCGTTGCACCAGGACTTGTTTGCTCAAGATAATGGGTGAGGTGAGGAGCAGGGAGTCTTTCAGTTCACTTGTTGTCGGTATACCATAAGCTACTACGTCATAGGTGCCATTGGCCAATCCTTCCAGCCGTTGGTTGAAACTCATCACCGGGGAGACCTGTACTTGCAAGCCCTTGTCACGGGCAAATGCCTCTATCAGTTCATAATGAAATCCCGAAACGGTATCTCCATCCACATAAAAACTGATGGAGTTATATTCCGTGGCAGCATGGAGGATGCCGCTTTCTTCGATCTCTGCGTAGTTGCGCGGATGTCCTTGCGGCTTCTCTTTACAAGGCCAGAATGTGACAACGAGGGCTGATATCAGTCCTAATACTACATATCTCAGATATTTAGGCTTCAATAGATTCATGGTAGCGATTAATCGTAGAAGTTCCAGGAAACACCGATCTTAAACAGGCGCGGATTGATGGGATAGTGGGGCGACAGGAAGTAATTCGAGTTACCCATTCCCTGATTGACGTGATACATCATTGCGAAAAGACGCGTGCGTTTCAGTTGCAGGTTGGCATATACATTGATGATGGGGTAACCGCCAATCTTTACCTGATCGTCTTCCGGTTGCAGATGAAACTGCTGGATGGCCGGGGTATATGCCGGGGCATAATACTTGGTAAAATAGCGTACATCGGCTCCCAACTGCACATGAAGCACTTTTTTCGCCAAGGTTGTCTGGATGTAGAAATTATGGTAAAGTGAAAGCTCCGGTAAGGGCAATACGGTAGTGTTGCTCGACTTTTGCCAGGTCACTTCATTGTCCAGATGGAAAATACCCAATCGGAAATTCTGCGACAGAGTGGCGGAAAGCACCTGAATATTACCGTCATTCTGCTGAGGGAGTGCCTTTTGATTGAAGTACGTATAGTTTTTAATATTTTCTACTCCGGCTTTCAGGTGGGTCTGCCAATGCTCGATGTTCAGCTCGCCTTCCAGGCGTGTGCGGAACTCTTTGTCCATATTGTCATTATCCCAGTAGAAGTATTTAGAATGATAATGACGCATATAAAATGCCGGAAGGGTATTACTAATTGATCCGCGGGCAATAAAGCTGACCGTATCTTTCCATAAGCGGAAGTTCAGGTCGAGATCGGCATTGACACGGAACTGCCCAATCGCTTTATCCAGAATACCTACTTCGCCCATGGCACGGTAATGGAGCGTTTTTCCCTGACGTTTGGCCAATTCACCCCCGACAAAAACTTCGTGTTCACTGTATTTATCTACACTCACGGAGTCTCTGTCCATTAGCCGGTAATTGCTTAGCTTATGTGAGATAAAGGCAGTCAATCCGACTTTGGCATATTTATTAAAACCTTCAAGCAGAGCGATTCCCAATGTATTTTTTACTCCGATATAGCTGGTAGAGTCATTCACCAGCTTATTGCCCGGCTGGATATACGCTTCCGGGTAGATTTTGTACAATTCGTCCTCGGAAGTGAACTGGTGGCGGGCACGTTCCACTTTCATTGTATGGATGAAGCTGGTAACCGGAACAAATTCCGTCTTTTCCGTACTGGTGGTATCGTCTTTGGCTTTGGCCACTTCACGAGTGAATCCCAGTTTGTAACGTTGGGTGAGGAATATGTAAAAGTCCTTGTTACGATTGGCACTTTTGCTTAACAGGGTGGGAATGTTCTGTGATTCATATTCCTTTTTTCCCTCTGCCATTTCTTCCGGGCGGGTGATGTAACGGTCATCGGTGATACCGCCGTTTTCATTCATCTTTAGATAGTTGTTGCTATAAAGCAATGTCGCTTCGTAGCGGTCGCCTATATAACTTCCGAAGAGTGCGGCATTAAAGAAAGAAGTGTTTTGATTGTTGTAATAACCTCGTCCGTACAGATAATCGAAGTTGAAACCAAATGCCAGTTGTTTGTTTACATTTACTGAGAAATAGGACTTAAATCGCTCCTCTCCGTTCACTTTATTACCGGCTTTATAATAGCTAAGATTGGTGAAAGGCACGTTACTGTTAGTAAAGTTGAATTCGTCAGGACGGACAAAAAAACTGGAGAATGGCTCCATAAAAATGGTCGGTTCTGCGTCACGGCGTTCGAAAAAGAGACGTGACAGGCGGGGAGAACCTAAGTTACCCAGATAATTATAATGCCCTCTCAGGCCTTCCACTAAATTGGTGTTTTGAAACATGTGGGTTGCCGTATCAGCGGGTATTTTCTGGATTGTTCCCAGGTTTTCGCTGACATGCCACATATAGAGTTTTGGGGGAAGTCCTTGTATTTCAACGTCTGTACTGTCCTCATGCACCCGCATGGCCGGGTCTATTTGGTTACCGTTGGCATCTCTACCGGTACGGGGATCGACTTGTTGTGTAGGATTGAACTGTGCCTGTGCGGTCAGTAAACCTACGACAAGGAGTATATATGTAAGTAGGATTCGTCTCATAATTAGCCGCAAAGATACTTATTAAAATGAGAATTGAGAATTGAATTTTAAAAATTATCCGGTTTCCCAGGCTGTAGCATAGCTAATAATTTTTAAATTTCGATTCTCAATTCTCAGTCGGCTTAAACCTCTCTGATCAGTTCCATACCTTTTTTGATGGCTTCTTCATTCATCGGAATCAAGTGATGGTGACGTTCGGGTAATGTTTTTTTCAGACCTTTCACTACATTCTCTAATGTAACGATGGGGCGAAGCTTCAGTAATCCTCCCAGTACAATCATGTTGAATGCTTTGGCATTGTTCATCTCGTTGGCCGCATCCATTGCATCGATGCGGTATACTTTGATGTCTTTGCGGGTAGGAGGGTTAATGATTCCGTATCCGTCATAAATCAGGATACCACCTGGCTTTACACGGCTTTCGAACTTTTCAAGTGAAGGCTGATTCAGAATGATGGCTGTGTCATATTTACTCAAAATCGGTGAGGATATTTTGTCGTCGCTTACAATGACTGTAACGTTGGCTGTACCGCCACGTTGTTCAGGACCATAAGCCGGCATCCAGGTCACTTCTTTGCCTTCCATCAGTCCGGAGTAAGCTAAAATCTTTCCCATAGACAGTACACCCTGTCCACCGAATCCTGCTATAATTATTTCTTCTTTCATCTTAATAATATTAAATTATTATTTATCTTTCAGGTCGCCCAAAGGATAGAACGGGAACATGTGTTCTTCCATCCATTTGTTGGCTTTCTCCGGAGTCATTTTCCATCCGGAACTACAGGTTGAAACGATTTCTACCAGGTTGGAACCTTTTCCGTTCATTGAGTTCTCGAATGCTTTACGAATCGCTTTTTTAGCTTTTCGGATGGCGGGAACTGTTTGTACCGATTGGCGGGTTACGTAAGCTGTACCTTCCAGTTGAGCAGCGATTTCAGTAATCTTCAGCGGATAGCCGTGGAGTTCCGGATCACGTCCGTAAGGGCAGGTAGCCGTCTTCATTCCCATCAGGGTTGTAGGAGCCATTTGTCCTCCGGTCATACCGTAGATGGCGTTGTTGATGAAGACAATCGTAATATTTTCACCACGATTCAGTGCATGGATGGTTTCTGCCGTACCGATGCAGGCAAGGTCGCCGTCTCCCTGGTAAGTAAATACCAGGCGGTCAGGCCAGAGGCGCTTGATGGCTGTAGCAAGCGCGGGTGCACGTCCATGGGCAGCCTCTTGCCAGTCGATGTCAAGGTAATTATATATGAATACAGCGCAACCTACAGGTGAGATACCGACTGCTTTGTCTTCCAATCCCATCTCCTCAATTACTTCGGCAATCAGTTTATGTACTACGCCGTGGCTGCAACCCGGGCAATAGTGCATGCCATTGTCATTCATCAGAGTCGGTTTTTTATAAACCAGATTCTCGGGCTTGATTATTTCTTCTTTCGTCATAACTTCTTTTTTTAATCTTTAAGTCACTGAACTTATGGTTTTAAGTTCGGAGGTTTTAAGTCTCACGGATTTGAAAACACAAAAACTCAGAAACTTATCTGTTGGTGAACCGTATAAAAAACTCCATCAGCTTGACAAAGATTGCCGCGCCGCATACGTAGATAAACACCTTAAAGTCATCCTTCGCTACGAAGTAGGTGACAATAGCCGCCAGGGCCAATATCATAAACAGTATGTTCAATACGTTTCTTATTTTATCGGGATTCATCGTACTGTAGTTATTTGATTAATTGTTCTTTCAATGCAGTTACTATTTCGTCCGGGTCAGGAACAATGCCTCCCAGGCGGCCGAAATGTTCTACTTTCACTTTTCCGTTTACCGCTAAGCGGACGTCTTCTACCATCTGTCCGGCGTTCAGCTCAGTTACCAGCATACCTTTTACCTTATTGGCATACTCGGCAATTGCTTTTGTCGGGAACGGCCATAAAGTGATGGGACGAAGCATACCGACTTTAATGTCTTCTTCACGTGCCAGCTCCATGGCTTTCTGACCGATACGTGCCATTGAGCCAAAAGCTACGATCAGATATTCTGCATCTTCGCAGTCTATTTCTTCGAAACGTACTTCGTTTTCTTCAATTACTCTGTACTTCGCCTGGAAGCGCAGGTTGTTCTTTTCCATCTCTTCCGGACGCAACTCCAGTGAAGTAATGATGTTGGGCTTGCGGTCTTTCGTCTTTCCGGTAGAAGCCCAAGGACATTGTGCTATGACTTCTGCTTCCGTACGACGAGCTTTGGCGGGAGGAAGAACGACTTTTTCCATCATCTGTCCGATGACACCATCTGCAAGGATGATTGCCGGATTGCGATATTTAAACGCAAGCTCGAAAGCGAGTCCGACAAAATCTGCCATTTCCTGAACAGATGCCGGAGCCAGTGCGATAAGTTTATAGTCGCCATGCCCTCCTCCTTTCACTGTCTGGAAATAGTCTGCCTGACTGGGCTGGATGGTACCCAATCCGGGACCACCGCGCATCACGTTCACGATCAAACATGGAAGTTCGGCACCTGCCAGATAAGAGATGCCTTCCTGTTTCAGGCTGACACCGGGGCTTGATGATGAAGTCATCACCATTTTGCCGCTGCCGGCACCGCCATAAACCATATTGATAGCTGCCACTTCACTTTCTGCCTGAAGAACTACCATACCGGTAGTTTCCCAGGGTCTCAGTTCGGCAAGAGTTTCCAACACCTCCGATTGCGGAGTAATAGGATATCCGAAGTATCCGTCGGCACCACAGCGGATGGCCGCATGGGCGATGGCTTCGTTTCCTTTCATTAATACAACTTCTTCTGCCATATTCTTTTCTTTTATTCTACTTTAACTTTATAAACAGAGATACATCCGTCCGGGCATACAGTTGCGCATGAACTGCATCCGTTACAGGTATCTTCAAGAATCTGCTGGGCATAATTATACCCTTTTACATTCACCTCTTTGGCGAGGGATATTACGTTGAGCGGACAAGCTACCACACACAGGTTGCACCCCTTGCAACGCTCCGTGTCGACTACGATTGCTCCTTTGATTTTTGCCATAATCTGTCTTTATTACGTTTATTGATTATACATATCTTTATTGTAGAAATTTAAAATATCCATCACCATCTTGCGTGCCTGGAGAGCCGGGCTGTCGGGATTGAGTTCGATGGCGGATTGATAATTGTTGAGAGCTTTTTGCCAGTCTCCCAATTTGCGGTAAGCATTTCCCATCAGATAGTAAGCTTCATCTTTTCCGACTGGTTTAGTCCGGAGAAATTCGTCAAGTGCCTGAAGCGCCTTTTCTATATCTCCTTGGTTGATAAGCTCTTTGATGGTTTTCAGTTGATCCATATCTTTTGATTTTCCGGATTATTGAGTCACAAAGATAGCTTTTTATCTTTTAACCTGTTCATCTCTATTGTGAAAAATAGGAAAACTGAAAAAAATAGAGATCTGAGTATAGTATACCTCTTTGTCAACCTGATACTCTTTTGATGTGTTTGTAGGTATTTGTAGCTTCTACTGTTTACAATTCTTTGATTATATCAGACTTTTGAAGAATTATGTTTTTTATATCTTAATGTGCTTAATTTAAGGTATTCTTATCACTTGGTAATCAATGAACTTCTTTTTCTGGGAAATGTATTACGGGAGTTTTATCCGGAAGGTGCTTTGAAAAGCGAAGCGGAGATTAAAGAAGGAAAACGTCATGGTCGTTACCGTGAATATTACGAAAATGGTAAACTGAAATTCCGTGGGAAGTATGCAAATAATCAACCTAAAGGTACGTGGAAATATTATACTGAAGAAGGTGAGTTTGAACGTAAGGAGAAGCACTGATAGAGAAGTATGCCGGATTGCCTGTAAATAGAAGAGGGTGTGTCGAAACTCACCACCGAGGACACAGAGTAACACAGAGATGATTTTAAGTTGTTGATTATTAGCAAAAAAAAGACTCTGTGCTACTCTGTCTTACTCCGTGGTGAAAAGAGTTTCGACACAGCCTCGTATTATTATAAGAATTGGCGTTCTACTGATATGAGACCGTATGGTTTTACTTTACCGGGATCTTATCAATACGTTTTTGATGGCGTCCGCCCTCAAATTCAGTGGAGAAGAACTCCGTCATAATCATGTCCGCTTCTTCGGTACTGATATAACGGCCGGGCATGACCAGTACGTTTGCATCGTTGTGCAGGCGTGCCATGTGTGCAATTTCTGCTGACCAGCAAAGTGCCGCACGTATACCTTGATGTTTGTTAAGTGTCATACTGATACCGTTTCCACTGCCACAAATGGCAATTCCCGGATAGCATTCACCGGCTTCTACAGCCAGAGCCAGCGGGTGGGCAAAGTCGGGATAGTCACAGCTGTCTGTCGAGTATGTTCCAAAGTCTTTGTATTCCCAGCCTTTTGCTTCCAGCCAACCTCTTACATATTCTTTTAATTCAAAACCGGCATGGTCGCAACAAATTCCAATTTTCTTCATTTTTCTTTAATGTGCTAATATAGTGAATGTGCTAATGCCCCAGTCCGGAAGAACTGGCACATTAGCACATTGAATGATTGATCAGAGCATTGATTTTACCTGATTGTATACGTTTTCTGCTGTGAATCCAAGCTTTTCATCCAGTACTTTGTATGGTGCGGAGAAACCGAAGGACTCAAGACCGAATACTTTACCGTTGGAACCTACCAGACCTTCAAGATTCACCGGTAGTCCGGCTGTCAGACCAAATACTTTGGCACCTGCAGGGAGTATCGATTCCTGATATTCTTTACTTTGATTGCGGAACAATCCTTCGGACGGAGCAGAAACGATGCGGACTTTTACACCTTCTTTGCGCAGAAGTTCGGCACCGGCAACCAGTGTGGAAACTTCCGATCCCGAAGCTACCAGGATTACATCTGGATTTTCATCGGCATCTGCAATGATGTAAGCACCTTTAGCAGCCTGTGAATAATCGGTTCCTACGGGCAGGTTAACGATGTTCTGGCGTGAAAGGATCAGTGCTGTAGGAGTCGACATATTTTCCATGGCGAGCTTCCACGCAATTGTTGTTTCTTCTACATCTGCCGGACGGAGTACCAACATCGAGTTGTGTCCTTTATGGTTTTTCAGCTTTTCAAGCAGACGTACTTGTGCTTCTTGCTCTACCGGTTCGTGAGTAGGTCCGTCTTCTCCGACACGGAATGCATCGTGAGTCCAGATAAACTTCACCGGTTGCTCCATCAGGGCAGCCATGCGAAGAGCCGGTTTCATATAGTCCGAGAAGACAAAAAATGTACCGCATGCAGCAATAATACCTCCGTGCAGAGACATACCGATGCAGATGCAAGCCATACTCAACTCAGAAACTCCTGCTTGCAGGAAGGCACCGCTGAAGTCGCCTTTTTTGAATGCATGGGTCTTTTTCAGGAAACCGTCTGTTTTGTCTGAATTAGACAAGTCAGCCGAAGACACGATCATATTTTCTACCTGAGTGGCCAATGCACCTAATACGGTTGCAGACCCGGCACGGGTTGCTCCGCCTGCTTTCTGTTCTATGGCATCCCAATTTACTTTCGGGGCTTTTCCTGAGAAGAACTCTGTCAATTTAGCGGCCAGTTCGGGATTCGCCTTTGCCCATTCTGCTTTGGCTGCATATTTTCCGGCAACAATTTTTTTCAGCTCTTCCGCGCGTTTTGCGTACAGTTCGGCCACTTCGGGGAATATAGTGAATGGAGCTTCCGGATTTCCACCCAGATTCTTGATTGTATTTACATATGCGTCACCGCCTAACGGTGCACCGTGTGTTGCACAATCGGCTTCATAACTGGTTCCATCTGCCCGGCGTGCTCCTTTACCCATGGTGGTTTTACCGATGATCAGGGTCGGACGGCTCTTCTCAGCTTTGGCTTCAATCAAAGCTTTACGTATTTCGTCCGGGTCATTGCCGTTGATTGTGATTACTTTCCAGTCCCATGCTTCATATTTCATGGCTACGTTTTCGGTTGTCACATCTTCTGTGTTGGTAGAAAGCTGTACGTCGTTTGAATCGTAGAACATAATCAGGTTGTCCAGTCCGAGTGTACCGGCTATACGGCCTGCACCTTGGGAAATTTCTTCCTGGATACCTCCGTCAGATATGTATGCGTAGATAGTCTGGTTCATTATTTCGCCGAAGCGGGCTTTCAGGAATTTTGCTGCAATGGCTGCACCTACTGCATAAGTATGTCCTTGTCCCAGCGGGCCGGAAGTGTTTTCAACGCCACGGTCTACATTCACTTCAGGGTGTCCCGGAGTAGGGCTGCCCCACTGACGGAATTGCTTTAATTCGTCCAATGTATATTTTCCGGTGAAAGCCAATACGGAATAAAGCATCGGTGACATGTGTCCCGGGTCGAGGAAAAAGCGGTCGCGACCTTCCCAACGTGGGTTTTGCGGATCGTATACCAAAAACTCAGAGAAGAGTACGTTCACAAAATCAGCACCGCCCATGGCGCCTCCCGGGTGTCCCGAATTGGCTTTTTCTACCATCGACGCAGCTAATATGCGGATATTATCAGCCGCACGATTCATAAGTTTACTATCGTTCATATCTATTGATTAATTTAGTTTTTTCAGATTTTTCGCAAAGATAACCTTTTAGTGGGATTTATCTACCATAAAAAGATAGCTTTTTTACATAACAAAAAGAAAGGCACATCTGTTTAGGATGTGCCTTGCCTTCTGAATATTAGTTTTTAAATCTTTATGCCAGTTTTCTTGAACCGTCACTGATAACTACATCATACACTTTCGGGCTTCTGCCGAATTTAGCTTTAAATGATTCTTTGGCTTTTTCGATGAAGTTGTCATACAATTCGTCTTTTACCAGGTTAATGGTGCAACCACCGAAACCGCCACCCATTACACGTGAGCCGGTTACGCCACATTCTTTAGCGCAGTCGTTCAAGAAGTCAAGCTCTTCGCAGCTTACCTCGTAAAGTTTGCTCATGCCATGGTGAGTTTCATACATTTTCTTGCCTACGGTTTCGTAATCTCCTTTTTCCAGAGCATCACATACATCGAGTACGCGTTGGATTTCTTCGATTACATATTCGGCACGCATATAATCTTCTGCGCTGATATCAGCTTTTGCTTCTGCCAGCATATCCATTGTACAGTCACGCAGGAATTCTACATGAGGATGTTTTTTCTGGATAGCAGCTACGGCAGCTTCACAGCTCTGACGGCGTTTGTTGTATGCTGATGAAGCCAGTTCATGTTTTACAACCGAATCAAGCAATACCAGACGATAACCTTCCGGTTTGAACGGGAAGTACTGGTACTCCAGAGAACGGCAGTCCAAGCGGATCAGGCTGCCTTCTTTTCCGAATACAGAAGCAAACTGGTCCATAATACCACAGTTTACACCACAATAGTTGTGTTCTGTAGCCTGTCCTATTTTGGCTAATTCAAACTTGTCTATTTTATTCTCACCGAACAGATCATTCAGTGCGAAAGCATAAGTACTTTCCAAAGCTGCTGAAGAGGACATACCCGCACCCAGAGGCACATCTCCGGAAAAAGCTGTATTGAATCCTTTTACATCAACACCACGTTTGATCATTTCACGGCATACGCCGAATATATATCTTGCCCAACTGGCGCGCGGAGCATCTTCTTCGTTCAATCCGAAAGTAACATAATCTTTCAGGTCGATAGAATAAGCATTTACTTTGTCTGTGCCATTTGGCTTGATTTCGGCAATCATTCCTTTATCGATAGCTCCCGGGAAAACAAATCCGCCATTGTAGTCGGTATGTTCGCCAATGAGATTGATACGGCCCGGAGAGGCATATACAAATCCTGTAGTTCCATCAAAATGTTTGATGAAGCGACTTCTTACGTGTTCTATATCCATGATCGTTTTGGTATTAAAAGTTATTATTTATGTTTTTATTCAACAGGAATATCCTTATTTACATTCTTGCAACCTACAAGTGCATAATACAGCATGTATGCTACAGCTGCGAAGATTACCCAGTAACTTGCAATATAACTGCTGGTTACATCGGCTACAGCGCCCTGGATCAGCGGGAGAATACCACCACCGCAAACCATTACCATGAAGATACCGGAAGCCATTGCTGTGTATTTACCCAATCCTTCTACTGCCAGATTGAAGATACCACCCCACATGATAGAAGTACAGAGTCCGCAAAGTGCGAAGAACATGATTCCTACAGGTACTGTTTCCATACCGAAGCCGATGCTGGCACCTCCTTTAAATACAGGCATAGCTACTGTTGTTGCACTGGGGGCAAACATACCGATCAGCAAGAAGATCAGAGCCAGTGAAGAAACTACTGTCAACTGAGTTTTACTTGAGAACTTAGCTCCCAAAGCACCTCCACACAGACGGCCGATCATCATTAGGAACCAATAGGTGCCTACGATTGAACCTGCCATAGCTGTATCCATACCGAATCCTTTGGCACCTGCCGCATCCGGTGAAGTGGTCAGGAACAGGTTAATAAAGTTAGGAATACCTACTTCCACACCTACATATACGAAAATAGCAACTGTTCCGAGAACGAAGTGGCGGAATGAAAGCGGGCTGTGAGTGTCTTTTACTTTATGATCGCTTGCACTTTCTTTGTGAGGCTCGGGAATGTCCATGATGGCCAATACGATGAATACGACAGCGAAGATACCCATAGCGATGAACAATGCAGGGTTAGCATCACTGATACGTGTATCCTGGCTGATGGTACCGATCAGATAACCACCCAATACCGGAACGATCGTAGCAGAAATAGAATTCAGAGAACCACCGAACTGGATCAATTGATTACCCTTTTTACCACCACCTGCAAGTGTATTCAACAGCGGGTTTACTACCGCATTCAACATACACATTGAGAAACCTGAAACAAAAGCACCGGTCAGATAAACCCAGAATACAGTCAGTTCTCCCGGCTGATAGTCCATCTGTCCCGATAGCACTTGAATGCCTACTCCGATAAATCCTACGGCTACGGCAGTAAGGGCAGTCTTTTTGTAACCGATTCTTTTGAGCATCATACCTGCCGGCAGTCCCATAAAGGCATAAGCTATGAAGTTGGCTGCATTACCCAGCTGCGTCATCCAGTTGGCAGCCTGGAATTGCTCTTTTACAATAAGTCCGAGCGGATTAGTAAGTCCTGTTACAAATGAAATCATTGCGAAAAGCGCAAACATCATTGCAATAGGCAACACATAATTCTTTTTTTGTTGTGTCATGGTTTTTAAAAAGTTGTTAGTTATAAAAATGAGGTTAGTTATTTCCTTATTTATTTTTCAACTCCGAATTTATAGATAGTTACCTGCTGGTATTCATCACCCGGCAGTAACGTAGCTGACGGGAAATGTGCTTTGTTCGGTGTATCGGGGAAGCATTGCGCTTCGAAACAGATTGCGCTTCGTGCTGGGAAGGTTGCTCCGTTTGTCCCTTCGAAACCTCCCAGCCAGTTACCTGTGTATAGTTGTACGCCTGCTTCTGTGGTGTATACTTCCATAGTACGTCCGCTGTTGGGCTCTTTGCAGGTAGCTGCCAGGTCCAGAGAACCCGCTTCTATCTTGTTTAGTACATAGCAATGGTCATAACCTGCACCATGTATCAATTGCTGGAATTTATCATTAATTCGTTCACCGACGGTGTGCGGGGTACGGAAGTCCATTGGAGTGCCTTCTACTTTGGCTATTTCTCCTGTTGGAATGGATACCTCATCTATCGGAGTATAGAAATCTGCGTTGATTGTGACGATGTTGTTTTCTACTGTTGGGGTGGGATTGGCAGTACCTGCCAGATTAAAGAATCCGTGGTTGGTCAGGTTTACGACAGTCGCTTTGTCGGTAGTAGCACGGTATTCGATGACAATTGCATTCTCTTCTTCTTCAAGGCGATAAATCATTTCCACTTCCAGATTACCGGGGAAGCCCTCTTCTCCGTCTGCCGAAGTATAGTTAAACCGGATCATGCCTTCCTCTATCTGTTCGGCATCCCAAACTCTGGCATGAAATCCTGTGGGGCCGCCATGAAGTGAATTAGGGCCATTGTTGATTGTGAGATTGTGCTCTTCACCATACAAGGTAAATTTACCTTTGGCGATACGGTTGCCATAACGTCCGATAGTGGTGCTCAGGAAAGGTTCCGGTCCGTGCATCAGTGCATCCAGTGTGCCGTAGCTGAGTACGACGTTGGCATATTTTCCGTCTTTGTCCGGAACCATGATAGATAGAATGGCGCATCCGTAGTTTGTTACGGCAACTTCCATTCCTTTCTTGTTTTTGAGGATAAACAAATCGGTTTTCTTATCGTTTATATCCTTTTGAAAATCTTTCCGGCTGAGCCCTGACAGATTTCCTTCAGTTGGGAATGTGTTAATCATGTCTGGTATTATTAAAATTTCTTGCAAATAAAGGGAAATTCTTTCGTTCTCCCAAATTATTCCTTGTAAATCTGTTCGGCGATTTAGGAAAGTTTAGCGTTTCCCGAAAAAGCATCCAAAATTGTAATGTGAAGATAAAATTTTCATGTTACTTTTAATTAAAAGGCAGGATTTTGTGTATTATTTGATATTTTTCGTATGTTTGTCCCTTGATTGTTAAAATCATGAGTTTTTAATCTAAGTTTATAACAAGAAAAACAAAAATGTATCCATTAAAATTCGAACCCATTCTGAAGCAGACGCTTTGGGGGGGCGACAAAATTATCCCGTTCAAGCATCTGAAAGATGATTTGAAGGGAGTGGGGGAAAGCTGGGAAATTTCCGGCGTAGAAAATAACGAGTCTGTCGTAGCTAATGGTCCGGATAAAGGCCTTACGCTGACCGATATGGTGAAAAAATACCGTGAGGAACTGGTAGGCGAAGCAAACTATGCCCGTTTTGGCAATGAGTTTCCTTTGCTGATAAAGTTTATCGATGCGAAGCAAGATCTGTCTATACAGGTGCATCCAACTGATGAACTGGCTAAGAAGCGCCACAACTCAAAAGGTAAAACTGAGATGTGGTATGTAGTAGGTGCCGATAAAGGGGCTAAACTGCGTTCGGGATTTTCTGAGCAGATTACTCCGAAAGAATATAAAGAGCGCGTGTACAATAATACAATCACAGATGTGCTTCAGGAATACGAAATCCATCCGGGCGATGTTTTCTTTTTGCCTGCGGGACGTATCCATAGCATTGGTGCGGGGGCATTCATCGCTGAAATCCAGCAGACCTCGGATATTACTTATCGTATTTATGATTTCAATCGTAAAGATGCGAATGGAAAAACACGTGAGTTGCATACCAGCCAGGCACTCGATGCAATCAACTATGAAGTGCTTGATGACTATCGTACCAAATATGAACCTCTGAAAGATGAACCGGTTGAGTTGGTGGCTTGTCCTTACTTTACCACGTCGGTTTATGACATGAGTGAGCAGATCAGTTGTGATTATTCAGAGCTGGATTCATTTGTTATCTTCATTTGTATAGAAGGTTCTTGTCTGATGACCGATAATGAAGGCAACGAGGTGACACTTGGTGCGGGAGAAACGATTTTGCTTCCTGCCACCACTCAGGATGTGACGATTGTTCCACAAGGCGGCAATGTGAAATTACTGGAAACGTACGTGTAAAGACTTCCTTGATATCACATGATAATAGTAGACGCCCGGATATACAATGATGTATGTCCGGGTGTTTTTTTAATATCTTTTCCGGAAAAGTCCGCGAACTTTGCGGATCATTTTCATGCCCAGCATGACGCCGTCAAAAATAGCCATACCGGTATTGAAAGAACGCATCAGTGAGCTACCACCTGAAGCTGCAGGTGCAAGGGGGGCGAAAATCCGGCGGGTAGTATCCGCCATGGCTTGTTTCTGGTTGCGGATATCCTGCAATATTTCTTGTTTACGCTGAGCAATGTCTTCCAGCGTAATTTTTGGGGGAGTAGGTGTGCTGTTGTTCATTGCTTCATTTTTTATCGGGATCGTTGAGAAACAGGTTTGCAAGGAAATTTACCATTGGTGAAATGATAAGTTGCCTGCGAAAAAAATAAATGATGGCGATCAATATGATATTGATGCCTGCTATGATGCCGAAACTTACCATCAATCCACCTACTAATGGCTCAAGAATGTAAGCCAAGGCAAAAAGCAGATAAAACAGGGCTACCATACCTAAGATAGTAAGCACTAAAATCATAATTAACGTGGATAGGAGTATCGTTAATTTTTCCGTCAATTCCAGTTTGGTATACTCTTTTTGGAGCACAAGAAACTTCTTGAACTCAGCAAACAGTTGCTGGATATTTTCAATGCTTTTATCGTCTGTAAACATGATAGCTCTGTTTTGGTCTTGTTCATTTAGTCAATTACTTCACCTTTGATTTCGGCTGCAATTTCGTCAACGAGATTTTCCATTTCGTTACGATTCAACTTGATACCTTTTTTGCGAAGAATCTCTGCGATTTTGTGACGAGTATCTTCTCCTTTTTCAGGAGCAAATAAAATACCCAGGGCTGCGCCTACGGCTGCACCACCCAGAAAAGCTGCTAATACATTAAGTCCTTTCATAATCTTTTGTTTTTAAATGATCATATTACAAAGCTAACATTTTTATTGAAAACTTGTTCTATTTGCCCTAATTTTTTTAGAAAATAATACTCTGTTTAAAATCTGAAGCCCCTAAAGCGGGAGATTCACTTCTTTGTGGGAATATTCGTATGGGAGATATATTTAATTAATAAAGAGTGTGTGTCGAAACTCACCACAGAGGACACAGAGTAACACGGAGGCGATTTAAAGTTGTTGATTATTAACAAAAAGACTCTGTGATACTCTGTGGCACTCCGTGGTGAAAAGAGTTATGACGCACCTTCTTTATACTTTTATATGGAGTGTTTTCTTGGAGTTATAAATCTCCAAGATTTTTCTCATACCATGGGGCTGTGTATATGGCGCTTTTGGGTTCTATTTACCATTGGCTTGATTTATATATTTTGATGTGAAAGAAAATCACATCTGCCCTATTGCCAACGGATTATTTCCTTTTTTCTTGCTTATTAGAAGAAGGCTGGTTAGGCTTTTGTTTTTTCCGTCTCCAGAAGTCACCGTTCGCCCGACTTCCACGGTATACTTTGTTGGCTTTTGCTTTGACCTTAATCTCTTCTTGTTTTTCTTCCTGAGCTTTGGCGCCTTCGGCAGTGACAAACGGATGTTCTTTCACTACAGGAATGTTTTTCCCTATCAGTTTTTGAATGTCTTTCAGGTAGGGAAGTTCTTCTGATTCGCAGAAAGAGATGGCTACACCTTCATGTCCGGCACGTCCTGTCCGTCCGATGCGATGCACATAAGTTTCCGGTACATTGGGTAACTCATAATTGATCACGTGCGATAGCTGATCTACGTCGATGCCTCGTGCGGCGATATCGGTTGCTATCAAGGCGCGTAGGGTGTGATTCTTGAAGTTGGTCAAGGCCCGTTGGCGGGCATTCTGGGTTTTGTTGCCGTGAATCGCTTCTGCGCCGATGCCGGCTTTGGTCAATATACGTGCCAGTTTATCAGCTCCGTATTTGGTGCGTGTGAAAATAAGTACCGACTCGATAGAGGCGTCTTTCAGCAAGTGAATCAGCAGGTCTTTTTTTTCTTTTTTCTCGACAAAATAAACTTGTTGAGAGATGATATCCACAGTCGAAGAAGCCGGGGTTACCTCCACTTTTTCCGGTTTTGTCAACATCGAGTTTGCCAGTGTCTCTATTTCCGGTGGCATGGTAGCCGAGAAGAACAGAGTCTGTCTTTTCGTCGGAAGCAGTTTCAGGATACGTTTGATATCGTGGATAAATCCCATGTCAAGCATTCGGTCTGCTTCGTCCAAAACAAAAAAGTCAAGTGAATTCAAGGAAACGAATCCTTGTGATATCAAATCCAATAATCTGCCCGGAGTTGCAACCAATATCTGTATCCCCCCCGTAAAGCGTCGGTCTGTGGTTTCTGTCCTACTCCGCCGAAAATAACGGCATGTTTCAGACCGGTGTAACGGCCATATGCTTCAAAACTTTCACCAATCTGTATCGCAAGTTCCCGGGTTGGTGTCAGCACTAATGCTTTGATCCCTTTGCGATGGTCCGTTTTATACAATTTTTGCAAGATAGGGATAGAAAAAGCCGCCGTTTTACCGGTGCCCGTCTGAGCGCAACCTAATAGATCTTTTCCTTGAAGTAAAATGGGGATTGACTGTTCTTGTATCGGGGTGGGAGAGGTGTAACCCTCTTGTCTTAAAGCCTTTAAAATAGGCTCTATCAAATTCAAATTTTCAAATGTCATGTACAATAATTGAATGAGCCTCTCGGCTCTGTTATGTTATATAGCACAAAGATAGGTCAATAGTAAGACGTAAATCCTTTTTTCTGTAATGCTTTAATCTTATTTAACTAAGGTGTAGGGCATATCATCGGAGGTTTAAGCGTACTTTTGTGTCTCATTATATGGGAAATCTAAATTAATATATGAGAAATGAAAGGTAAAATCGTTTTTATAACAGGAGCAAGCAGCGGTATTGGTGAAGGCTGTGCACGTAAGTTTGCTTCACAGGGTTCGGACTTGATCTTGAATGCCCGTAATGTGGCAAAGCTGGAAGAACTGAAAAAGGAACTGGAAACTAAATATGGGGTGCGTGTCTGTTTGTTGCCGTTTGATGTACGTGACCGCAAAGCGGCTTCCGCAGCATTGGCCTCTTTACCGGAAGAGTGGAAAAATATCGATGTGTTGGTGAATAACGCCGGTCTTGTGATTGGAGTGGACAAAGAGTTTGAAGGAAATTTGGACGAATGGGATATTATGATTGATACCAATATTAAGGCATTGTTGGCTATCACGCGTATGGTGGTTCCCGGAATGGTGGAGCGTAGCCGCGGACATATTATTAATATCGGTTCGATAGCCGGTGATGCAGCCTATCCCGGTGGAAGTGTGTATTGCGCTACTAAGGCTGCCGTCAAAGCACTTTCGGACGGTCTGCGGATCGATTTGGTAGATACTCCCCTGCGGGTTACGAATATAAAACCGGGAATGGTGGAAACTAATTTTACGGTCGTCCGTTATCGTGGAGATAAAGATGCTGCCGATGCTTTTTATAAGGGCATTCGTCCGCTGACCGGAGATGACATTGCTGAAACCGTTTATTATGCTGCTTCTGCCCCCGAGCATATACAGATAGCCGAGGTATTGGTGATGCCCACTTATCAGGCCACCGGTACGATTTCTTATAGGAAAAAGGATTGCTGAGATTTCTGAAAAGGTGTTTTTTAGGAAGATTGTTTTGTGGGGTGATAAAAATTCTATTATTTTGTCCCCTTCAAACAGTGGATACGAAATTATTAACTAAATGTGTATAGATTATGAAAAAATTAGTAGTATTAGGGATGGGCGTATGCGTTGCCTTGGCATTTGCTTCATGTAAATCCAGCGAAAGCGCTTATAAAAAGGCATACGAGAAAGCTAAACAACAGGAATTGGCTGAACCGCAGGTAGAAGCTCCCGTAGAGGTCACTCCGGTGGTTACTGCTCCGGTAGAAACTAAAAAAGCTGTTGATAATGCTGCAGGCGTTCGTCAGGAAAAGGTAACAGTGGTTTCAGGTGCCGATGGATTGAAAGATTATAGCGTAGTATGCGGTAGTTTTGGTTTGAAAGCAAATGCAGAAGGTCTGAAAGATTTTTTGGATAAAGAAGGTTATAATGCAACTATTGCTTTTAATGCTGAAACAGCCATGTATCGTGTGATTGTAAATACATTTGCCGATAGAGCTTCTGCTGCACAGGCACGTGATGCTTTCAAGGCTAAATATCCTAATAGAAAAGACTTCCAGGGTGCCTGGTTGTTATATAGAATCTATTAATAAAGAAATTCTTTTTGGTAATTTCGGGAGCAACAGATGTTTGCTCCCGGATAAAGGCAGTAACTGTGAAGTTACTGCCTTTTTCAAATAGTGATGTGATTATTTCTTTTCGCCGAACTCCTCCTGTTGCTGTTCTACTTCTTTCAGTTTTTCGGCATTCTTAGCTTTCTGCAATCTTTCTTTTTCCAGTTGCGTTTCTGACTTTAGAGTTAGACTGTTTGTTCCTTGTCCGGTAAAGGTCGGAATAAATGCAGATTCTTCCTGACTGTAAATTTGAGGGAAGGTTCCCGGTTTACTTTCTAATTCTAATACGGCACTACTTGGCATTTGTGACCCTTCGAATAAAACACTGGCCGTGATTTTGATTTTGCCGGGTTTTAAAGTAGATTGAATCAGTACCGGAGCCGTTCCCCAACGAACAGATGCCGGGTTAGCCAAGTTATTTGCGCCGCCTAAGATACGTCCTTCACCTTCTACCTGAAATTTGATGGTATAGTTATTCAAACGTTTGATATTACCATTCTTGTCGGCAACGGCAGCTATAACAGTGATAAAGTCAGAACCATCTGCCTTCAGATCTACTCCTTCATTATCTATCCATAAGAGTAGTTTTTCCGGTCGTCGTGCCGGATAAACTTTATGCGTAGCTACTACTTTGCCGTCTATCAGCCCTTCTGCCAATAAGTATACGTCGGCCTGTTTGCCCTGGCGTGACAATGCTTTGTCTTGCATAAAGTCGTATGCGTCTTTGAAAGTAATGATGGGGTAAGGCATCCCTTCTTTCTCCGGGGTGCGGACATAGGTTTGTGTTTTTCCACCTTTGAGATAAGTAAGTCTCACTTCGTCGCAGTTAGAATAGACTGTGACATCTTTACCGGAGAACGGGGTCATTTCATGGGCGATATAAACCATCGGACCTGTCTTGAAAAGACGCTTCTCTTTCCGGGGAGATCGTTGGGACATAAACATATAGTAAGAATACTTGGGTTGTCGGAATACATCCATCACACCTCCGTAGAACGGATCGGGGTGATAACCGCGTTGATGGTCGAACGAATGCCATAAACAGCCTCCTATATGTTGCCGGGGGGTACGGTATAAAGCATCATAACTGGTGTATTTGTAAGGTGGGCAAGCATAATGTTGCGCTTGTATAAGCATGGCTTGTTCACCCCAGTTGCGTGCCACCCGGCTGGGAGAGTTGTGAGAATTCCAGTCATCCACATTATCACCCCATTCACGTGTGAAGTAAGTGATCTGTTTCTTGATATGGTTGGTTGAGTAGGCTCCTCCGCCTCCATTGAGCGGATGGGTGAAAAGTATTTGGAAATGCTCTTTTCCTTTGGCTTCACTATCACATCCGCTGTAACAATATGGATACGGATACTCTGCTTTTACTATATCATGTGCATTCCGGGCAAAGTCGGCCGGGTACCAGGTTTCGTTCAGGATTGGTTCCCACATCCATACGCAGGGATGGTTGCGGTCCCGTCGAACCATATTCCGGATGTCACTGTATACCCGTTGCGCAAAGACAGGGGCATCGTTCCAGAATTGCCAGCCCGGTGTATTGACAATTACAAACAGTCCAAGTTCATCGCAAGCATCCATGAAAGCCGGGTCTTGCGGGCAATGTGCATTACGAATTACTTTCATCCCTGCATCTCTCAGCTTTTTGGCATCGCGCCAGTGAATGCTGTTTGGCACTGCATTGCCCACTATCGCGAAGTCCTGATGGCGGTTAGCTCCTATCAATGGTGTTTCATAAGGTTTTCCGTTCAGCCAGAATCCGGCTTCTCCCTTGAATTCGATGCTGCGGATTCCGATTCGGCGGCGGTATCCGTCTATTACGTTGCCCTGTTCGTCACGAACGCGGACAATCAGATTGTATAGTGTAGGTGTCTCCGGGCTCCACAACATTGGATTTTTTACCGTCAGCTTATCAGATGAACTGGCTGCCTTACCGGATTTGACACGAATGACGGAATTCAGAAAAGCTATTTGTTGTCCGTCCGGTTGTTGAAGCTCGTATTCGACGACTCCTTTAAAAGCTTTTTTTCCGGAGTTCCGAATCTGTATTTTGAGCAATACTTCGGCCGAGAGATCCGATACATTGTCATAAGCGACAAATAATCCTCCGCCTGCTTCTTCGTTTTCATAATTCGGATCGGTAATGAATATCTGATTATGTGCCACCAGCCAGCAGTCCCGGTATATTCCTCCGAAATAAGTGAAATCCAGCACTTCCTGTTGTTTTCCGGGGGGATAATTAGGGTCATTGCTATTGTCGGCCCATACGGCAATCAGGTTGTCTTTGCCAAATTCCAGGGCATCCGTCACATCGACAACTGCAGGTAGATAACCTCCAAAGTGTTCAGATAGTAGTTTACCGTTTACATATATTTTACTTTTACCCATGATGGCTTCAAAGTGCAGAAATAATTTCTTGCCTTTCAAGGTTGCATCCGGTGTAAAATGTTTGCGATACCATACTTCACCTTGGTAATTAACACAGCCGCTGGCTTCAGTAGGCAAGTATTCGATGCCATGGGGCAAGGAAACTACCTCCCATGATCGATCGTTGAAGTTAACAGCTTCGGCGCCAACGCAATTTCCTTTATAAAAGCGCCATGCAGGATTCATGGAATAGACCTCCCGACCGGAATCAGCCAGTCGGAAAAATCCGGCGGTGGAGAATTCTGGCTGATGCGCTTTAATGCATAGCGGGGATAAAAGTAGACTGATAAATAGCAGAATAATGCTTTTCTTCATTGTGGTAGGTTTTGATAATCAGTTATTGGTGTTTTCTTTTTTTTGATTTTAAATCTTAATAGGTTGGTTTCGTAATCCTTGCGGAGTACGGCGTGAAGTTATTAAAAAAGTCTAATACTCGCAAGAGGCTTGCAAACTCTTTATATAAATCATCTTTTAAGCTGTATAATTACCGTTCGTTATTTTCATATATTCAGATGGGAGAGTTGCTACTTGCTTAAATAGCAATTATCTTTTCCGAAACTATAAGATAAAGATTCTTTAGATAAAGAAGGCTGTATTGTACTATTTTGCTTATAACCAGTGATATGGCGGTGCTTGTTTTAAGCTTGGAAAAGACTTGGTTTAACATTGTGTTAAACCAAGTCTTTTGTGGGTAAATATCAAGTCTTTTTAATGCAAAAGGTTTGATGTTTGTGAATGGAAAGCAAATGATACAAAAGAGGAATTAACAATGTTAATTTGTACGCTCCGTCAGAGAAGTTGTTTGGAGCGTATGTTTTATCTTTGAAGCTTCTTTTTAGCACTGTCTGTGTCATATAAAAAATTGGAGGTATAGCTGAATAGTTTTTTTGATATGAAAGGTTTTTTAGGGTTTTGCCGGTTTCTACTAAAAGAAGTTATAATTAGCTATTTAAAAACTTTTTAAAGAGATAAAGTTTTTACTTTTGTGTCTCTATTTACCTGGGGATTTTACGCCTTGTCGGAAACAAGGTTTTAATTGCGTAATAAAATGGAACATAAATACTTATTTATTGCTGTTGATGCAGCCCTGAAAGCAGGAGAGGAGATATTGTCTATTTATACCGATCCGGCTTCGGACTTCGAAATAGAGCGGAAAGCTGACAATTCTCCTTTGACCATTGCTGACCGGAAAGCACATATAATAATTTCCACTATTTTGAATGAAACTCCTTTTCCTGTTCTGAGCGAAGAAGGGAGACATTTGGATTATGATACCCGTCGTAAGTGGGAAATGTTGTGGATTGTCGATCCTTTGGATGGTACGAAAGAATTTATCAAGCGAAACGGTGAATTTACAGTGAACATAGCTTTGGTGAAAGCGGGGGTTCCTATTATCGGAGTTATTTATCTGCCGGTGAAAAAAGAACTCTATTTTGCCGGTGAAGAGATCGGTGCTTATAAATTGTCGGATATTACAGCTTTAGAGGATAATGCCACACTTGATAAATTGATTGCCGCTTCCGTACGGCTACCGCAGGGCGGTCGGCAAAATCAATTTGTGGTTGTTGCTTCCCGTTCACATCTGACTCCGGAGACAGAGACATACATTGAGGCATTGAAGCAGAAACACGGCGATGTGGAGTTGATATCCAGTGGCAGTTCTATTAAAATATGTTTGGTTGCTGAAGGTAAAGCGGATGTTTATCCTCGTTTTGCTCCTACTATGGAGTGGGATACTGCTGCCGGACATGCTATAGCACGTGCTGCGGGAATGGAAGTTTATCAGGCGGATAAAAAAGATGTTCCCTTGCAGTATAATAAAGAAAATTTGCTGAATCCTTGGTTTATTGTTGAGAAGAGAAGATAAACCACTAATTGTTTGCGTTTATGACATTTGAAATTGCGTTTGTGTTATTATCCTTATTGGGGATGGTTATTGCTTTGATTCTGGACAAGATGCGTCCCGGCATGATACTTTTTTCAGTAGTGGTGTTGTTTCTCTGTGCAGGTATTTTGACTCCGAAGGAGATGCTCGAGGGATTCAGTAATAAAGGGATGATAACCGTGGCCCTGCTTTTTTTGGTAAGCGAGGGTATCCGCCAGTCGGGAGCGTTGGGGCAGGTCATTAAAAAGTTGCTTCCTCAGAAGCGAACGACGGTATTCAGGGCACAATTGCGTTTATTACCTTCCGTTGCCTTTATTTCGGCTTTTTTGAATAATACTCCGGTTGTTGTTATTTTTGCTCCAATCATTAAACGATGGGCGCGTACCGTCCACTTACCTGCTACCAAATTCTTAATTCCTCTTTCGTATGTGACTATATTGGGAGGTATTTGTACTTTGATCGGTACGTCTACCAACTTGGTTGTGCACGGAATGATACTGGAATCCGGACATGAAGGATTTACGATGTTTGAATTGGGTAAAGTGGGGATCTTTATTGCAATTGCCGGCATCATTTATCTGTTTGCTTTTTCTAAAAAGTTGCTCCCTGATGCACGTCCCGATACGGCCGTACCTGATGAGGAAATAGAAGAAGGAGATAAACTCCACCGGGTGGAAGCTGTGCTTGGTGCCCGTTTTCCGGGTATTAATAAAACGTTGGGTGAGTTTAATTTCAAGCGTCATTATGGTGCTGAGGTCAAAGAAATCAAGAAACGCAACGGACAGCGGTTCGTCAATAACCTGGAAGAGGTTGTTTTGCGTGAAGGTGATACATTGGTAGTGATGGCAGATGATACATTTATTCCTACTTGGGGAGAATCTTCCGTGTTTGTGTTGTTAGCCAACGGCAATGATAACGAACCTGTACCGGGAAAAGGGAAACGCTGGTTTGCATTGATTCTGTTGATTCTGATGATAGCAGGTGCTACTGTCGGAGAACTTCCAATAGTGAAGGAAATGTTTCCGGACATGAAACTGGATATGTTTTTCTTTGTTTCCGTTACTACTATTATCATGGCCTGGACTAAAATCTTCCCGGCACGCAAGTACACTAAATATATTTCGTGGGATATTTTGATTACGATTGCTTGTGCTTTTGCCATCAGTAAAGCAATGGTGAACTCGGGAGTGGCCGATAAGGTGGCAGAGTTCATAATCGGCATGAGCGATGATTACGGTCCCCATGTATTGCTGGCGGTTCTATTTATTATTACCAATCTGTTTACGGAACTGATTACAAACAATGCGGCCGCTGCGTTGGCTTTTCCGTTGGCTTTGTCGCTTTCAACCCAGTTGGGAGTCGATCCGATGCCGTTCTTTGTGGTCATTTGTATGGCTGCATCGGCCAGTTTCTCTACACCGATTGGTTATCAGACTAACCTGATCGTACAAGGTATCGGTAACTATAAGTTTATGGATTTTGTCCGTATCGGATTACCTTTAAATCTTATAACATTCCTGATTTCTATTTTCCTGATTCCTTTAATCTGGCCGTTTTAATGACTGAAACAACATCTAACATATTATAAATGGAAGAAAATAATAACATATATCCAATATTCGACCGGATGCTGACCCGGCAGGATAAAGAAGGACTCCTGAGGCAGCATGGCGTGATGATTTGGTTTACCGGTCTGAGCGGATCGGGCAAAAGTACGATTGCAATTGCTTTGGAACGCGAATTGCATAAACGTGGATTGTTGTGCCGTATCCTGGACGGAGATAACATCCGTACGGGGATAAACAATAATTTAGGCTTTTCTGAAGCCGACAGGGTGGAAAATATTCGTCGTATAGCTGAGGTTTCCAAACTTTTTATTGATACCGGTATTATTACGATTGCTGCTTTTATCAGTCCTAATAATGATATCCGCGAGATGGCAGCCCGCATTATCGGGCAAGATGATTTTTTAGAAGTATTTGTCAGCACTCCGCTTGCCGAATGTGAGAAACGCGATGTGAAGGGGTTGTATGCCAAGGCCCGCAGGGGAGAAATAAAAAACTTTACCGGGATATCCGCTCCATTTGAGGCTCCGGAGCATCCGGCCTTGTCACTTGATACTTCAACACTTTCACTTGAAGAGTCAGTCAAGCGTCTGTTGGACATTGTATTGCCCCGTGTGAGCAGACATGAATAGAATATAGATGAAGAAATAATCATAACAATGAAAGAGGAATATAAATTAAGCCACTTAAAGGAACTCGAAGCCGAGTCCATTCACATTATCCGCGAAGTGGCGGCGGAGTTTGAGAATCCGGTTATGCTGTATAGCATCGGAAAGGATTCTTCGGTCATGGTACGCCTCGCCGAGAAAGCTTTCTATCCGGGCAAGGTGCCGTTTCCTTTAATGCACATCGATTCTAAATGGAAATTTAAGGAAATGATTCAGTTCCGTGATGAATATGCTAAAAAGTATGGTTGGAATCTGATTGTGGAAAGCAATATGGAAGCTTTTCATGCGGGAGTAGGACCGTTTACACATGGAAGTAAGGTACATACCGACCTGATGAAAACACAAGCTTTGCTGCGTGCACTCGATAAATATAAATTTGATGCCGCATTTGGCGGTGCCCGCCGTGATGAAGAAAAATCACGTGCCAAAGAGCGCATATTCTCTTTTCGTGATAAGTTTCATCAATGGGATCCTAAAAACCAGCGTCCGGAACTGTGGGATATTTACAATGCCCGCGTACATAAAGGTGAAAGCATACGTGTGTTTCCGTTGAGCAACTGGACCGAACTGGATATCTGGCAATACATTCGCTTGGAGAATATTCCGATTGTACCATTGTATTATGCCAAAGAGCGTCCTGTGGTGCAGATGGACGGAAATCTGATTATGGCTGATGATGAGCGTCTGCCGGAGAAATATCGTGATCAGATTGAGATGAAAATGGTACGTTTCCGTACGTTGGGGTGCTGGCCGTTGACAGGTGCTGTCGAGAGCGAAGCCGACACCATTGAGAAGATTGTGGAAGAGATGATGACTACTACCAAGAGCGAACGTACAACCCGCGTTATTGATTTCGACCAGGAAGGTAGCATGGAACAGAAGAAACGCGAAGGATATTTTTAAATATTACAACTATGGCAGATAAATTAGATATAAAAGCATTTCTGGATAAAGACGAACAGAAAGATTTGCTGCGTCTGTTGACGGCAGGTTCGGTAGACGATGGAAAGTCTACATTGATCGGGCGACTGCTGTTCGATAGCAAGAAATTGTATGAAGACCAGCTCGATGCGCTGGAACGCGATAGTAAACGGTTGGGTAATGCAGGAGAACACATTGATTATGCTCTGTTGCTGGATGGGCTGAAGGCTGAACGCGAACAAGGCATTACGATTGATGTGGCCTATCGTTACTTCTCTACCAATAACCGCAAATTTATCATTGCTGACACTCCGGGGCACGAACAGTATACCCGTAATATGATAACCGGTGGTTCTACGGCCAATCTGGCTATTATTCTGGTAGATGCCCGCATGGGAGTGATCACTCAGACAAGACGTCATACCTTCCTGGTTTCTTTGTTGGGAATCAAGCATGTGGTGTTGGCAGTCAATAAGATGGACTTGGTCGATTTTTCGGAAGAGCGTTTCAACGAAATAGTAACAGAGTATAAAAAGTTTGTAGCTCCTCTGGGGATTCCTGATGTAACCTGCATTCCTCTTTCGGCACTCGATGGAGACAATGTGGTGGATAGGTCGGAAAGAACTCCGTGGTACGAAGGACTCTCCTTACTCGATTTTCTGGAAACGGTGCATATCGACAGTGATAATAATTTTGATGATTTCCGCTTTCCCGTACAATATGTACTTCGTCCGAATCTTGACTTCCGCGGGTTTTGCGGTAAGGTGGCATCCGGTGTTATACGTAAAGGGGATAAAGTGATGGCTTTGCCTTCCGGTAAGGTATCTCATGTTAAGAGTATTGTTACTTTTGATGGTGAACAGGAGTATGCTTTTCCTCCACAGTCGGTTACACTGACACTTGAAGATGAAATAGATGTATCGAGAGGAGAAATGTTGGTTCATCCGGACAACCTGCCTATTGTAGACCGTAATTTTGAAGCGATGTTGGTGTGGATGGATGAAGAACCGATGGATGTCAACAAATCGTTCTTTATCAAACAGACAACGAACGTTAGCCGTACCCGTATTGATAGCATTAAGTATAAAGTGGATGTCAATACGATGGAACATTCATCTGTCCCTTTCCTTTCTTTGAACGAAATAGCACGTGTGGTGTTTACTACAGCCAAAGAGTTGTTCTTTGATCCGTATCAGAAGAATAAATCGTGTGGTTCGTTCATTCTGATTGATCCGATTACCAATAATACCAGTGCTGTGGGGATGATTATCGATCGGGTTGAAAGGAAAGACATGAATGCTTCTGATGATCTTCCGGTTCTGAACCTGCCAAAACTGGGCATAACGACTGAGCATTATGAAGCGATTGAAAAGGCTGTGAAATCGTTGAGTGAACAAGGTTTCGAAGTCAGAATAGAAAAGTAAATAATGATTCGATGTGCCGACGGGCTGGTTACGGCCTGTTGACACATTAACAACTAACACATTATTATGGGATTACTTGAATTTAATAAACTTCCTATAAATACTCTGGTGGGTGCAGACTGGCAAACATTTAAAGCTATTACGGGAGGAAGGGAGGTCGATGCGCCCTATAAAGGTAAATATCGTCTGACAAAGGCTGTTTGCCGTTTACTGTCTACTTTGGCCCCTCTTCAGGATAAGCGTTATGAGAAGATACTGGCAGATAAACCATTAGAGCATGATCCGGTTTTTATTCTTGGTCACTGGCGTAGTGGAACTACTTTTGTGCACAATGTTTTTTCATGCGATACACATTTCGGCTATAACACGACTTATCAAACCGTATTTCCACATTTAATGATGTGGGGTCAGCCGTTCTTCAAGAAAAATATGAGTTGGCTTATGCCGGATAAGCGTCCGACGGATAATATGGAACTGGCCGTCGATTTACCGCAGGAAGAAGAGTTCGCACTTGCCAATATGATGCCTTATACCTACTATAATTTCTGGTTCCTGCCCAAATACCAGCAAGAATATGCTGATAAATATTTGCTTTTTGATGATATCAGCGAAGCTGAATTGAAGGTTTTTGAGGAGACATTTACCAAGTTGATCAAGATTTCTTTATGGAATACGCAAGGTACCCAGTTTCTCAGTAAGAATCCCCCTCATACAGGACGGGTGAAGGAGCTGGTGAAAATGTTCCCCAATGCGAAGTTTGTTTATCTGATGCGCAATCCGTATACAGTATTTGAATCTACACGGAGTTTCTTTACCAATACGATTCAGCCATTGAAATTACAGGATATTACTCCCGCCGAGTTGGAGGACAATATTCTTTCCATTTATGCTAAATTGTACCATAAATATGAAGCTGATAAGCAGTTCATTCCCAAGGGAAACCTGATGGAAGTGAAATTTGAGGATTTTGAGGCAGACGCTATGGGAATGACTGAGAATATTTATCATGCTTTGGATATTCCCGGATTCTCCGAAGCACGTGGTGCAATAGAAAAGTATGTGGGAGGTAAAAAAGGATATAAGAAAAACAAATATAAGTATGATGACCGTACTGTTCAGCTGGTGCAGGATCATTGGGATTTTGCACTGAAGCAATGGGATTATAGTTTATAAAAGAAAGGAGGAAAGATGATTCAGAAGACATATCGCTTATGGGTGGCAGGTCTGGTAACTTTGTGTTCTGCTCCTGCTGTGGCGCAGCAGAAGGTGGAGATGTTCTCTTTTGGGAATATGGATCAGTGGGTGACACGTGAGATAAAAGAATCGGGTATTATTGGTGGAAATACCAAAAAAGTATATGCCATTGGACCTACGGAAACCATTGTAGGTGCGAAACCTTATACGAATAAAGGAGGGTCTCCATGGGCTACTTCTAACGTTATGGCACGTGTGTCAGGGATTACGAAGACCAATACTTCGGTGTTTCCTGAAGCAAGAGGAGATGGTTTTTGTGCACGTCTGGATACCCGTATGGAGAGTGTGAAAGTGCTCGGAATTGTAGATATCACAGTTCTGGCGGCAGGATCTATGTTTCTGGGGACAGTACATGAACCGATTAAAAGCACTAAGAATCCTAATAAAATGTTACAGATGGGAGTGCCGTTTACCGAACGTCCGTCAGCTATCCAGTTTGACTATAAAGTGAAAATGTCCGATCGTGAAAACCGCATACGGGCGACGGGATTCAGTAAGATAACAGACGTGCCGGGCAAGGATTTCCCTGCTGTTATTTTGTTGTTGCAGAAACGTTGGGAAGATGCCAAAGGGAATGTATATGCCAAACGTATCGGGACAATGGTGAACTATTATTATCATTCGACTGATTGGAAAAATGGTGCCACTTACAATATTATGTATGGCGATATAACTAATGATCCGGCATATAAGGCTCATATGATGCGTCTTCAGGCTTCTGAGTATTTTACGGTGAACAGTAAGGGGGAGAGTGTTCCAATCCATGAAGTGGCATGGGGAGAAGCTGACGATGTACCGACACATATGGTACTCCAGTTTACGTCCAGTCATGGTGGTGCATATATCGGATCGCCTGGAAACTCGCTCTATATTGACAATGTGAAGTTAGTATATTAGGACTCTGTCAGACGAAAAGGATAAGCGAAGATGTGTTCATGAATAATGGACACATCTTTTTTTGTTAGTTTACATTGGAAGAAAATATTCCGGAGCGGGGAGTCATGACTTGACAAGGCAAGAAAAAAGGTACGTCTCAGCGACGTACCTTTTCAAAGTATAGAGCAATTTGTTTCCCGCTCTATTAGGAAATCGAAACCCTATTATTCTAAAATTACAACACGGTTCAGGAAGTTCTTGCCAAACATGTTGGCAGTTCCACCGAAACCGATGAGTTCCAGTTGATCTTTGCTTACGCCTTCTTTGACAAGAGCGTCATATACAGCTTGGGCACGTGCTTCAGATAGTTTCTGGTTCCACTTTGCACTACCGGTAGCTTCATCTGCATAGCCTGCCACTTTGTATTTCTTATCCGGATTAGCCTTCAGGATCTTAGCTGCCAACCGGATGTTAACCATGCCGTAGTCATCGATTTTAGATTTGCCAATCTGGAAGAAAACAGCACGAGGACCGGCTACTTCAACTTCTTTTACAACTTCTTTTGTTACAGGTTTCACGTTAGCCAGTGCGTTCTTAGCATCAGCCAAGTCAGACTGAGCTTTTGACAATTCACTTCTGTAACGATTCAACTCTTCGTTAATAGCACTTTGGTCTACCTGGGCACCACAAGACACGAATCTCTTACCTCCGAATGTGTAAGTAACACCTGCTGTCAGAGAAACAGCGCCATCCGTATGAGCTGAGCTATAGCGTCCGAATACGGAAGGGGAAACTTCTCCTCTTGCCTCTACATTAATGTCCAGGTATTTGTTGATGTTGAATTGTCCCATCAGACCAACAGAACCATTAATCAGTGCATCCAGTTTATCCTGGTTGCCATAAGCCTTGGCAAACGTAAGTCCCGGACCGGCAAACACTGATACGGTGAACAAACGGTCGGGGTTGTAGCCTCCGATGGCATTTGACAAATTGAACAATCCGTCGGCACGCAAAGTGAAGTACTTTTTATTCTTCATTTTGTTATATTCTCCTTCCGGCATGCCGTATTCGGAGTATAATGTGCTCCAGCATCCGGCTACCTGACCGCGGATACCCCAGATAGGGTTGAACAGTTTACCGACTGATGCGTGGATCAGCGGAGTTATGGCATGTCCGAAGCCATAATCAAAGTTGTCAGGGTTTACACATCCCTGTGCTCCCACACCCACACTGATAAAGATATTATCTTTAGCTTTCTCGCTATAATAATGCTCTTTGGTCTGGGCTGAGGCGGAGATGGCTGCGCCTGTCAACAGTAAAGACAATATTGCTATTCTACTTTTCATGTTATTTCATTTTTTATTTTAACTCTTTGTTTCGTTTTTGCTTTTTTATTCCATTTTTCCCTGACAAGCGGAACTGGAGTGTCAATCCTCCCGTAACGTACTTCATCTTTTGTAATTCCACTTGTGCGTGTAGATGGTTGAAAAGCAAATAGGTGGCACCTAACGCAAAATCTTTCGAATCATATTCGGCAATCAATCTCAATTGCGGATGGAAAGACGGATTGTAGCTGATACCTGCCGCGATCCCATTCAGTTTGTATTCTATCCGTTTGTTATAAAGGTAGGAGAGGTGTACTCCTATTGTCTCTGATCCCAATCGGATATGTTTGGTGGCTGCGACATAGAAACGGCTGAAATATCCGTTACCTTCGGTCGGGGCGACAACTCCGTCACCGGACGAGGTAAAAGGATCGGAGGTTCCTATTACCACAGCGGGCATGTATTTCCAGAACTGTCCCTCTTTCAATGCCCGTAATCTGAGAGAAAAATACCGGTCCTGATTGGTGAACCCTGAGTAACCATAAGGCTTTAATCCAAGAGCTTCTGCCTTGAACAAAGTACAAGTATATGCCACTTCCATCCAAGGTAGAATGGTTACATTCAGGTAGTAATTGTACGTATGATAATACCACGTCGGAGGAGTTATCTCCTTATTCATAAAGTTAGCACCCAGCATCACTGTTTTATCCTTTTGCATCTCTGCCGAAGGGGCATGCAGTAATCCCGTAGTACCGTAGGTCAATTGAGCCGAAAGCATAAAGGGTATAGCTATAAATAGCGATACGATGAGGATTCGTTTTAAATTTATTGTATACATTCTCTACGCTTTCGGTTCAATGATTTCAATTACTACATTTATTTTCTCAATTATTCAGAGATGATGATACCACCACCGGCATTCAGATCATCACCGTGTCCGTGACCATGTCCGTGACCGATTGCTTCTATAGTTTCCACTACTACTGAAGAAACCTTGCTGATTGTAACTGTAGCTGTTTTCTTTTCAATAGCTTTGGTCGCTTTGTTGTAAACGGCAAACGGTAATGTATAAGTCGTTTTGATAACGTTTCTTGTTACCTTGAAACCGGTCAACTGTGTGTAAGCGGGCACTTCCAGTTCGTATGTGAATTTTGTATCTGTAGTAAAGGCTGCTCCCGGAGTAACATTAGCGTTGTCATCTTTAATAGCTTCTTCCAAAGCAGCAGCAACCATCTTGATGGTGGTTGAGGTCAAAGAAGAATGAGCTTTCTTAACGATTTCTTCTACAGAAGCACCGTTTTCGCACTTGATGCCACCCTTCCAGTTGATTTCCATTTTTACTTTAGCTGTTTCACCTTCAGTGTAGCATGCCTTATCAAAATTCATAGTGTCTAATGCAGCTTCTGCATCAGCTTGGCTGTCAGCTTCTTCAAAACCGAATTTAAACTTAGAGAAGTGGTGAACATTGCCTACAAATACACCATTTTGATAAGTTGCGTAGTTTTCTTCAGCTTCCCAAGTGCTGGTCTTTTCGTTGAAGTAGAGAGTAGCCAGTGCAACTTCAGGAGTTTCTCCCTGAGCAACAACAACTGCAGGTGTGAACTTCACTTCCATCGGAGTAACGAAGATAGTACCGGTAGGAGTACCGTCATATTCGCGGATAGAAGCACCTTCCTTACCTTCGTCGGTGCGGCTGATGTTCAGAGTACTTGCCACGCCGCTTGTGAAGATAACCACTGTGTTGGCCGGAAGAACAATTTCGTCAGTAACCATCTCTTCTTTGTCGTTATTGGTATCGATCACTTTAGATTTCAGTTCGAAAGTAGTTTCTTTTTCGATCGGAAGAACTGCTACTTTATCGATTTCTGTCAAAGTTCCGTTAGCGATGTATTTCTCCATGGTGTTAACCACTTGCTCTGCTTGTGCCGGAGTGATCTTGATATCCGATCCTGTAGCTTCCAATACCTTGTTGATTGATTCTTCTACTGCAGACTTGCTCGGTACTTTTTCACCTTCTGCTTTTTCCGGAGCAGCTTCTACGGCATTTTCTGTTGGAAGTTCGATATCTACATTACCGCCGATAAATACATTATCGTCATCAGCAGGTTTTTCTGTGTCAGGTTTCAGAATCAGTGTAACGTTGACTACGGTGTTAGATACTTGACCATTACCTTCCGGTGCTATAAATGCGGTATATACATAAATTTTATAGCTATTGTGGCGGATTGTTACAGTTGCTTTAGTCAACCCTTTTATCTTGTCGGCTGGAATTTCGAACTTATAAAAACCGTTGGAAGCAGTTGCGACAGTTTCATATCCTGAAAGGTTTAGTGTAACTTCAGCCTTGGTTACCATACCACCATCTTGATTATAGATGTTTCCTGACAGATAATATTTAGGAGCAATCTCTACTTCGTTTTTCTGCATAGAAACGGTTACCGGAGTTTTTGCAATGAAAATACCTTCGCCTTCCGGACCTGTTACTTCACTGATGGCAACATTGGCAGTAGTCGGTTTGTATCCGTCAGCAGTAATATAGATTGTATGCTGACCCAGACTTACGTTAGACATTGTGAATTTGTTACCGTTCTGGATGGTTGCTGTCAGTACTCCCGGAATGGTTGCAGCTTTAATAGCTACGGCTTCACCACTTTCTGCATCAAATACGGAACCTTCAATCTGATATTCTACATCCATTGTCGGTTTTGTTTCTTTGCCTTTTTCCATTCTGGCATCAATCGTATAGGCAACGATAGAACCATTTTCCTGTTTGGTAACAAATACAGAGCTTGTCACTGTTTTGTAGCCGCTCTTTGCAAAAGTCACTACGTTGGTTTCTCCTACTTTGGCTTCCAAAGCATACTTACCGTCTGCGGCGGTGGTCATTGACTTTGAGTTTGTAACATTGGTTACCGTTACACCATCCATCACAGCATTGCTTTCAGCATCTGCAACAATACCTGCAACTTGATATGTTGTTGCTGTAGGCTCGGTCACTTTAGGTACATCAATCTCATCTTTTTCGTAGCAACTTGCGAACATACCGCACATTGCTAACAGGGTTAACGCTAATTTAGCGCTACTACCGAAAAATTTACTTTTCATTTTCATCTCAATAAAATTAAAAATTTAATAACTCAGATTTTACAAAATATGGATTAAAACTATTATTCTTCATTATGTTGTCATCGGGTGCCGGCCGATAAGTTTTATAGTAATATTGTTCATTTCCTGCATTATAGGACATTCCCATATTGTTGGAGGGCGTGATCCGGGGGATATATCCTTTACGTTTATATCGGTAAGGAGGTAAGGCTATCTGGAAACGGAAACCTCCATTGGCTTTTACATTCTTGGCTTTCATGGCATAAAAGCCGATAGAGGCATAGCGAAAATGCCGGATTGCTTCTACTCTGACCGCCTTTTCTTGCAGTAGATATTGTTCCATTCTTGCATTTAGTTCTACATTATAGCGGGGCCAATAGAAACTTCCTCCCAATGACCATGTTGTACGCATCTTTGTGCCGTAGTGCATAGTAAAACCTTCCCAATATCCGGTTCCGGTATATCCTATACGTCCTTCTACGCTGAAACGTTCATCGTTGAAATGATGAATCAGATTGAAATCAATGCCATATCGGCTATTATTAAAATTACCTACAGACAGTGTTGCCCATAAGTTATAAGGTAAACGGACCGTTTGTGATAGTTCAAGGAAACCCGGATGCACTTTATCGTATCTGCTGGCATATCCGTCATTGTATACCGGAATCACCATTTGAGCGGTGAATTTCATCCCTCCCCATAAAGAGACTTCTATGGCGGGTGATAAATTGAAAAGTACTTGATAGATTTGCGTTATTACCAGATTTTTTAGTGATAATTCCGGATATATTGTGATATCTACTTTATACAAAGAGCTATTCTTTTTTTTATTCCTTTTTACTTTGTTCCAGCTATTTCCAAGATTATAGCTGACTTCCCAGTCTTGTTTGCTAATATCTATGGTTCTGTCTTTTTTAGATGGCTGATAATAAAGAGAAATCTGAGGAACGTTGTTATTCAAAACGATAATTCGACATGGCTTTCTTTCGGGAAATCGATATATGGTTTTGCATAATATGGTTTTGCTTGTTGTTTGATTTTAGATTGTTGATATATAGTGTTTTATGCAAATGTTGCTTTTGCCTGGTTTATTATGATTTTGATTGATCTTTACTTTCATGAAGTATGTATGTTACCGAGCTGCTACTTTAATTAAGACTCATAAAGAATCTTTGTGAAATTGATAAGTGGCTAAAAAACAGATGTTTATTTGAATTCTGCAGGCGGATATCGTCTAATCATTTTTCTTTAGAAATCTTTTTTCTGAGACTTTTGTTACCTGTTTGTTACTTATAACGGAATAATGTCTATATTTATAACTAATAACATGCAAACAAATAATATGAAAAAAGAAGTAAGGATTAAAGAACCGGTTAGAATTAGAACCAAGTGTCTGTCGAATGGTTGTGAGTCTATATATTTAGATATATATATAGATGGAAAGAGACAATATGAGTTTTTAAAGTTATATATAATACCTGAGCATACGCGGGAAGACAAAGATTTAAATCAGAGTACTATGAAGCTTGCTAATGCGGTGAAAGCTCAAAGAATTGTAGAATTGCAGAATGGAATATATGGCTTTAACCATCAAAAAGAGAAAAAGGATATAACACTGATAGACTATATAAAGTATTTGGCAGACAGGGATATAGAAAAAACTTCAAGAAAAGTGTCTATGTATACTTTGATATATCATCTCCAGCGTTATGATAAATTAGGTATTAAGCTTAGGCAGATAGATAAAAAGTATATACTCGGCTTTATTGAGTACTTGAAAACTGCAACTCAGAAGCATTGCAAAAGTATAAAGCATATAAATGCCAATACTCAGGTATATTATTATAAAGTTTTTCATTATTGCCTTAATAGTGCCATAATTGATGAAATTATAATCTCAAACCCGATGGATAAGATAAAAAAAGAGGAAAAACCTAAACGTAAAAGAACCGAAAGGGCCTTTTTAACTATTGATGAAGTTAAAACATTATCGCAAACGGATTTTCATAATAAGACTTTGAAGAGGGCTTTTCTATTTAGTTGTTTTTGTGGGTTGAGACATAGTGATATAGTGGCACTTACATGGGGAAATCTGAAAAAAAATAAGATAGGGAAAATAGAACTGCATATGACACAGCAGAAAACTCAGGAAATCCTTTCGCTTCCTTTGAGTAATGAAGCTTTAAAACAACTCCCGGTCCGTGGGAAGGCTCAGGATACAGAGAAAGTATTCAAAGGACTGATCAGTTTAGGAAGGACCAATGAGATATTGCCAAGATGGGCTGCTAAAGCCGGTATTCAAAAACATATCACATTTCATTCGGCAAAGCATATCAAAGTAAATATCTAATTAAAAATCAAATATTTACTTTGTATTTTTTATTCCATAGGTAACGATTTAGAAACGAGCGAAATTCAACGGTTTGTTTTATCCTGCATACATTCAAAGAACCATTATTGTGATGCAAATATAAAATTTACAGGTGAAAAAAGCAAAAGATATAGGCTTCTATATCTTAAAAAATCCTCAGAAAAGTAAGATTGTTTTCACGCCCCCTGCTTGTCTGTACAATTATGTGCCCCGGAGGTCCTTTCTATAATTAGGCTGTAATTCTTAATAAAAGTATTTATGGTCAAGTAACCCGTTACGCTAATACGATTTTTTGATAAAAGCGATAAAGATGCACGAAAAGAGGAGGTGTGTCAAAATGCGCACCTTCTTTTTTTTAAGCACAAAGCCCCAACTTTCACAAGCTGGGGCTTTGTTATTACCTAAAGATTTTGTATCTTTAGGCATAAGATTTTCACTATGACAAAGATACATTTTCGTCCTTACAATTCCAACCAAACAGTGCTTTTTCCTCAAAGAATTGACGAGGATATTGCAGAGCATGATCCAGTTCGGATGGTTGACGCTCTGGTTGAGAGCCTGAACCTTGAAAGTTTCAGGAAGTTGTATAAGGAATGCGGGCGCAGCCCTTACCATCCCAGGATGATGCTCAAGGTCATTCTGTATGCCTATATGAACAACATCTACTCCTGCCGGAAAATTGAAAAGCTCCTTCACCGTGACATCCATTATATCTGGCTGGCCGGATATGAGAAACCGGATTTCATTACCATCAACCGTTTCCGCAACCGGGTGAAGAAGGAAATCAACGAGGTGTTTACCCAAACCGTACTCCTTCTCTCTTCCAAAGGCTTCATCAGCTTGAATGTGGAATACATTGACGGGACAAAGATTGAGTCCAAAGCCAATAAGTATACTTTCGTCTGGCGGAAAACGGTTGAGCGGAACCGTGAACGCCTGATGAAGAAGATACATATCCTGCTAGGGCAGATAGACAATGTCATCGCCCAGGAGAACTCATCGGAAAGCAATGAGGAGATTGAGTTCACTCCGGCCATGCTGACTGAAATGGCAGGAGAATTGCGTCAAGCACTCGAACAGGTTCCTGAACCCTCCACGAAAGAGGAAAAGACTGCGTTGAAAAAGAAACGCAAACAGCTGAAGGAGTTGGAAGAGCACAGGGACAAGCTACAGGAATACGACAACCGTCTGGACACGCTGCAGGACAGGAATTCCTATTCCAAAACGGACAATGACGCTACTTTCATGAGAATGAAGGAGGATGCCATGCGTAACGGCCAGACAAAGCCCGGTTACAACCTCCAGATCGGCATCGAGAACCAGTTCATTACCGATTTTGCACTCTTTCCGAACCCTACGGATACACTGACCATGATACCTTTCCTGCAATCCTTCTCAAGCAGATATGACAGGTTGGCCCATACGGTGGTGGCCGATTCCGGCTACGGTTCTGAGGAGAATTACCGCTTCATGTCAGAAAACGGTATGGAAGCCTACGTCAAGTACAACTACTTCCACATGGAACAGCGGCCGAGATTCAAACCGGACCCGTTCAAGGCGGAAAACTTCTACTACAATGAAGAACAAGACTTTTGTATCTGCCCCATGGGACAGAAGATGCAAAGGATAGGGACTAGACATGTGAAAACAGCATCCGGATATGTCAGCGAAAATGCCAGGTACAGAGCCATCAGATGTGAAGGCTGTCCGCTAAGATGCCGATGTTTTAAAGCAAAGGGGAACAGAACGATAGAGTTGAATCACAGACTCAGAAAATACAAGCAAAAAGCCAAAGAGTTGCTCTGCTCAGAGGAAGGACTGAAACACAGAGGACAGAGATGCATAGAACCGGAAGCCGTGTTCGGACAAATGAAAAACAATATGAATTACAAACGTTTCCGCCATTTTGGAAAGGATAAGGTCTTCATGGACTTTGCCTTCTTTGCCATTGCCTTCAATATAAAAAAGATGTGTGCAAAAATGACTAAAGAAGGTATGGATTGGCTGATTAGACCGTTTTATGAGCTTACAGTTGTTCTATTTAGATGTTGCGAACGCATAAATCAAAGAAATCCTCAAAATATCGCAGCTTAAAAAAATGAGTCGATTTTTATAGTCAATGAAAAAAAAGAAGGCGCATCGTGTATTACGACACACCTTCTTCTTATATATCTACTTTCTTACTTTCCTAATCCAAACAACCAATACAACCATACTGACCATAAGTGAAAGGAGTAAACAAATAAAAAACATTTTATGGTCTTTATAAAAATCGATTAATATTACATAAGCGGTTAATGTACCTAATAAAACAACGACTCCGGAAAGTAATATATCAACAAAACCTAATTGCTTATGTGCATAGCCCACCTTTCCTATCATATGACAAAAAATACCAACGGGAATAGAAGAACAAACATAAAAGATGAATTTATGATTAGCATTATCAGGGTTTAACCATAAAAAATAAATTCCAATACAATAACATAAAAAGATTGACGCACATTTCCACATAATAGAACTATTTTTAATTTAATCTAATGAACACTTCCTCATTTCATTAATACAATTAAGGCCTGTCCATAATTTTATGTAAATAGAAAACTGCAAGATTCGAATTTTATACTTGAATCCTGTTTTCAAATATAGTAATAAATTGGTTAAATATCAATGCCTAATTCACAATAGGTTGATACCATTTTTTTTCGATTTCGTTAATTGCCGCTTAACTGTAAACGGTCGGCGTTTGCTTCCCTCCAAAGTTCCCACATTTTTTGTTTTTCTTCCGTGAGAGCACTGATTCTATTTTTGGGCCGTAGAGAAAAGATGGAGATAACTCTACCTCTTCTTTGTCAAGTTGTGATTTAAAATAATCACAGGTTAATTTGATTGCTTCCTCAGGTGCAGGTCCGGGTTCTGGATCAGGGTCAGGCTGTGGAAGTGTCGGATCAGGTACCATAGGCGGACTCTCCAGCAGTGGCTCTTTTCCTGGATTCTCACAGCAAGTGATGACAGCTAAGATAAATACATAATAAATAATTGTTAAACATTTCATTTTCATAGGTTTGGGTGTTATTCGTTATACAAAAAATACTTGTTCGCATATTACAAATGTAGAAAATAAAAATAAAACAGATACTCTGATAATGTAAGAACACTATAACTTACTGTCTCTTAGCTGGTTCAGACTAATAAGTGAAAACTCATTTACTCCTTTCTGATTCTCGGTGCCAATAAAGTTCTATTTTCTGCAAATTTGTTAAACTCATGGGAACTGGCAGTATTAGCTCTTTTAGGTAATATTATAAGTACATTAACCGCATATTTATCGGGTTGTAGTCGTGAGAATATAAACAGTGGGTTATATGGATTTAATGGAACGTTGGTAGGGATAGCCGTTGGTGTATTTATGCCTATTACAATAAGTAGCATAATTCTACTGGTTATTGGTTCCTGCTTGTCTACATGGATTGCCCGTTTATTTAGCTTGCAATGCCTTTTATCGGGATTTACATTTCCTTTCGTATTAGTGGTATGGATATTACTGGCTATATGTACTTATTGGTTTCCTTCTTTGTTATTAACTTCCGGAGAAACGGTATCAGAAAAGAGTTTGATGTGTTTTCAGGCATTTTGCCTAAACATAGGACAAGTAATGTTTCAAGGAGAGAATTATATGACTGGTCTGTTCTTTCTGTTTGCTGTCTTGGTAAATTCTCGTATAAATGCATTTTACACTATACTGGGGGCATTATTACCCATTGGGATTGGGATCACGATAGGTTCGGGAGTAGCATTTGTAGGTATAAATGAGGGACTGATGGGGTATAATGGTGTGTTATGTGCCATAGCCTTGGGAGATAAAACCTGGAAGGGGGCAACATATGCGACACTTTCTATATTGTTGTCAGTTGTATTGCAGTTCATAGGGATGAGGATGGGGCTTACTACTTTAACAGCTCCATTTGTTCTTTCTGTTTGGACAATATTAATATTACAAAAGTTATTTCAAATGTGGAGCAAAACACTTAATAGATAAATGTAAATAGTGCTTGTTTTATACAAAAATGATTTTTCATAGCAATCTTGTTTGACACACTCCTGAATAAATTGCATTTATACAATACAAATCACTAAATTGTAAACTTTTATTTTTAAAATATATGAATTTGATTTTAAGCGTATTTACCTCTTTGTTTTTCGTACGGTTAGTGACTTTATACATTTCAATTAAAAATGAAAAAAGATTAAAACACAAAGGCGGTATAGAATTTGGAAAAAAGAATTCCATATTATTATCAATAGTCCATGTCATTTACTATTTTTCATGTCTGACCGAAGGCTTCTACGCTGATATCGCGTTTAACTTCTACTCACTCCTTGGTACATTTTTACTTGTGTTTTCTTACATAATGCTATTCGTCGTCATTTATCAACTTCGTGAAATATGGACAGTTAAAATCTATATAGTGCCGGGACATCGGATAGTAACCACGCCTTTATTTAAATATATACGCCATCCCAACTATCTCTTGAATATTTTACCTGAAATGATTGGTATTGCACTCTTATGCAATGCGTGGTACACCTTATTTATAGGATTACCAATTTATTGCGTAATACTGTGTATCCGTATCATACAGGAAGAAAAAGCAATGACTTCTCTACGCAAGGCAGCTATTATTGTACAGTAATCTAAATCCACTATAACTTGGGTCAGGGAAATAAGAACCGTTTGTTCTCTATTTTCCTGAATCAAATATATAAAATATTGAATATTATCTTAATTCAACAGTTCGAATTGTTCTTAATTACCATAAAATACCCCCTTTCATAAGAATAGCAATACAACTGACGGGCTTCCGCAGCATATGTAGCGCTATTTGATAAGTAAACAGGATAGAAACAGCCTGTAAAAAAGCCCAAAGCAAAGTCTGAGTAATAAAAATGCGAATTTATTACTTCTTGCCTTTGACGCTACTATTCGTCGCCTTATATACGCCTAATAAAACCAGCGTAATTCCAACTAAAGCAAATGGAGTTATCCGTTCATGTAAAAAGCACATTGCACCAACCATTGTAGCAAGAGGATTCAGATAAAGATAGTTGGACGCCCGTATCGTCCCCAGTTGTCTCAATACAATATTCCATAATAAGTAGCACACGAGTGATGCAATAATACCAAGAAAGAGAAGATTGGTCAAAACAGCAGAATCCAATAGAACGGATAGTTCCAGTTTAATCGGTCTCAAAAGGAATGTGGGCAGAATGGTTATTATCCCATAAAAAAAGATTTTCCGTATTATGAACAAAGGAGAATATTTAGAGCTAACCTGCTGAATAATAATACTATAAAAGTCCCACAGTAGTGATGCCAAAAGTGAGAGTAGATCACCTAAAGGAGATATTTTAAGTATAATTCCTCCATTGAACACCACTAATCCGACCCCCAATAAACCATATATAAATCCCTTCGTTATTTTCTCAACACGAAAAAAAATAACAGTCAGAATCATTGTCAACAATGGGGAAGTACATATTATAAAAGAAACATTGGAAACCTGCGTAATCTCAAGAGCCATATTCTGTAAAAAGAAAAATAGAGATCCACCAGAAATTCCAGCACCGAACAAATAAAGTTCATCTTTCAGAGTTTGTGCGAAAAACTGACGGGGAGAAACAACCCAAATTCCAATATAGGCCAATAGAAACCTAAAAAAGAAAATATCTTGTGGAGACAATCCGTGACCAATCAAAATTTTAGTGGAAATGAAAGTCATTCCCCAAACCATTACAACTAAAATAGCTACAATGTGATAGTATTCCTGTTTCATTATAAGTTTTTATTAAAAATATGGTAAAGCAAAAGTATATAAACTATAAATGACATATTATAGAGAGAATTCTCCAATATATGACAACTGTAAATACAATAATTTTATGGATGTTGTTCTATCCCGATAATCCTATTGTTATCTTCAGTAAACAGACTGATTTACATGGATCTATATAGTGTAAAGCGCTATTATATATACCTTTCTCAAACTCCTCTTGCCTATTTTCCTGGAAACTGTTTGAATATTAATAAGTTAATAACGATTATACTACCTTCATATAAAAACATGTAATACTCAGCTCTGAATTTTCCTGCTTTGCATGGTATTAAATATATCAGTCTATTATCTAAATATCAAGCTACCATTGGCGTTATCTTTATCACCAATATATTGCTTGTAAAGTGTAAAACACCTATATTTGCAACAAAACCATCTATAGAAAAGCGGATATGGCCGGTATAAATACGATATAAGAATGAAGCAGGAAGAGAAAAAAACTCGAAACAGACGGACCAATGAACAGTTAGACAGGGATGTAATGTCCGAACTCGAAAAACTTGTGGCGGAACAGGGTTTCGGCAATGTCAATCTAAGCACCTTGACAAAGGCCGCAGGAATGGAAGCCAACGTATTCTATAGAAGGTACGGTTCGATGGATAATCTCTATGACAAACTTGCCAAGCAATATGACTTCTGGATAAACAATGCCATTGATATTTCCAACTTGAATGTATTAGGACCTAAAAAGTTCTTCGCTAAAACATTAAAGATACTCTTCAGGAACTTGTCTGATAATCCCGTTATGCAAAAGCTGTTGCTTTACGAAATGTCAGTCATCAATGATACCACAAAAAGAACGGCGGAAACGCGAGACATCATGAACCTTAATTTGATTACATATTACGAAACTCTGTTTAAACCTGCCAAAGTCAATATTAAAAGCATCGCCGCAATCCTAATCGGAGGAATCTACTATTTGATACTTCATAAGGAGTGTGCCAAAATCTGCACGATAGATTTTAATACCCCGGAAGGAGAAAAAGCCTTTTCAGAGGGAATAGACTTCTTGACTGATACCATTTTCAATAGATTGGAAGCGTATGAAAGAGACAGAAACGCAGTCCAGCAAATGCTGGCTGACGGCATAAGCGAGCTAAAGGTATGCAAATACATGGGTATTAGCAAAAATGATTTGAAAATGTTGCTCTCAAAGTAACCACGGTACCACTTTTTATATAGCCATATAAAATATGGCTATATTCCTTCTTCGTACAATGCGATTGAAATAATCGTGTTTCCATTTTCAAAAGGATTCAGATGAATAACATTTAACTATAAATCAATAGATTAACAGTTATCCAACTATGTAACCATCCGAAAAACAGGCAAAATTATTTAGTTCAAATCCTATAATAATTAAAATATATATCATATTTATAAGCAAAATACTTTTCTTATAATTTATTTATGCTACTTTTGTAAATTGAGTATTAGCCCGTCATAGTAACCAAGAATGCAGCAATAATAAAAATAACGTTTGCAGGTTGTCCGGACGGGAAAAAGGACTGTACACTAATTAAATAAAAATCAACTAATACAACAAAAAAGCATGAAGAAAATTATGTTACTGCTCCTTTTCGGAGTAATGGTACTCACGAGTACTGCACAGGAAAAAGTTTACCAAATTGAAGAAATCACCGTTATCAACTATGGGGATGGTCGGATGCTCTTTCGCTTGAATAATGAAGAAAAGCTCCCGCTCAACGGCTCTCACCGCCTGATTGATGGCTACCGCTCGGAGTACATTCTCGCTGACTTTAAGGATGGCATGTATCATGGTAATTACCAACATTTCAAAGAGAACAAACTACTTGAAGAGTGCCGATATAAAGAGGGAAACAGGGATGGATTATACAAGCGCTATTATGGTGACGGAGAGACCGTGCAAAGTGAGCGAACGTATATAGGCGGCAAAGTGGATGGAGTGAGCAGAACATATCACTCGAACGGCAAAGTTGAAACAGAAAAAGTATATAAGTTAGGGATTGAAGATGGGTATGACCGCCGATACAACAGCGACGGCACTCTGACGATCGACGCATGTTATAAAGACGGTAAACGCGATGGCAAATGGACTGAACATTTGTCGGGCAACGTAGGTGATGTGACTCGCATCAGTTTCTATAAGAACGGCTTGCCCGATGGTCAGTGGAGCGAAACGTGGAAAGACGGCAAGCCCCGTAGCAAAAGTAGCTATAAAGACGGCAAAAAAGAGGGCGTCTGGATTAGATATGGTAAAGGCGGCAAGCCCGAAAAGTCAACCACTTACAAAAACGATGAAAAGAATGGAGAAGAGATTACTTATTTCACTGACGGCACTCCTGAAAAGTCGTCAAACTACCTCAATGACAAATTAAACGGAGTAACAAAGGAATTTTATTTTGGATCAGGCCAATGTAAATCGGAATATACTTTCAAGAACGGTAAGCGTGAAGGAGCATATAAACGTTACTTTGATACCGGAAAGTTACGGGAAGAGGGTCGTTGTGAAGCTGACAGCGAGGTCTATCGCAAGGAGTATTACGCTAACGGCAAGCTCAAATCGGTTGCCGAGCGCAAAGGCGGAGGCTGGAATACCATTGAAAGATATGATTCGGATGGTAACAAAGAATAAAAAAGGGAAATTGAAAAAAATACATGAAACCAGAAACAGCATACAAGTTGGTAGAAAGATTTACTCTTACCAATACAACAATCATGACTATATTTTTTGCTATTCATTCCAATTCTCTTTGGACTGCATTCTGTATCATTGTTACTTTACCAGTAATCGGTATTGCTATGATGGCCATGTATGAATCTTCCGCCAATGACTACACCGAACTGATGAAAAATCTGACAGAAAAGGATAAAAAGGCAATGAGCTATGTCCCTTGGGATAAGGTAATCAAAGAAGCACGTAATAGATATTTAATGGGGTTAATTGGTATCATGTTTTGCAATATTTTATTTTCTGGGTTAATAATATTTTTCCTATGGATAATAATATATGAAGAAAGAACAGTTGTTTTTAGATTATAAATTATAATGGAAAGATGGGAATAAAACGACGAAAACAATGAGAGGCATTTTGATAATCATTTATATGATAGTATCTATAGTACTATATATAATAGCGTCAGATTATTATCAAGGATATAATAATTGGAAATGAGAATTTCAATTAAGTGCAAACATTATCAGGGAGATGAATATTAATACGGAATTTTAATTTGACATATCAGTTATGAGACTAAAGACAGTTATAATCACGGGAGTAACAAGTCTTTTCGGCTTGGTTGGTTGCACAAAGGCACAGGTAGGGAAACCGGTGTTCAACTTAGACAATCCGGACTACGGCCTAAACGTAGCCGCTATGATGTCTTCCCTCTTAGATACCACACAGCAGAAGATTGAAGCGCGGTACAAAGTAGATACCCTTAAATTTTACAACACGGAAACGGATGAACCGTTTCCGCCTTTGGTGGCTTACAGAAACAAGGGAGGCAGTAAAAGAACGGAAGCCACTTTCCGGGGATTTGACTTTACAGACCTCGGCATGGTAACAACAGAACAAGGCACATTAGTGCAAGTCAAAGGCAAGAAGAATACAGGCGAAGAAGGTTTCGCCAAGTTGGTGAAAGCAGCCACAAAGAAATACGGAAAACCACATATTGAGGAGGGAACCGATTTTGGAGGACGACCCGGGCAACTGTACCGCTGGGAAACAAAGAAAGAATATATCCAGTTATATGCTAAAAGTAACAGCAGTAAAGACACACTTGTCATTGCGACGGCAGGCAATGAAAACGGGCTTGTCAATATGGAAAACGACAAGCCGTGTCTGGATGTGACTCTATGGCGATGGAAAAAAGAATATCACGATTGGCTCGTCTTCGAACTGGACTATTGCGTGCTTGGAGAGGAAGCGCAAAAACTATCCAGCTTGTCTAATATTCAGAGTGCAGAGAATTATACACCGGCATGGGTGAAACCGTTCTTCATTACTGCACATAATCTGGATACTTTGGAAAAATCGGGTGATGTATGGGGAAAAATCGAAGCCAGTTTCTATTACCGTATTCCGAACGGTAAAGTAATCGATGAAACCGGTATAACAGATTCTGTAGAAATCAACCGGGAGGCTTGCCTTCCTTGCTGGGAGTTTGAAGAGTTTAAGAGCAATTTCAAAGACGGACTTAGCACCACAGCATATATGGCTCGCCAAATGGAAAAAGGCGTGAAGTTTATGGAATTGATGGAAGACAAAGAACTGTGCCCCAATATTACGTATTATGGTGAAGCGAGATGGGGAGAAAAAGTGACAGAATCCGTTATTGTGACGTTTCATTCGAATGGAGATATAGAATGGGCGGAGAGATACTTGACAGAAGATGAAGAACAACTCCCCCTTGTTGACGGTGAAACAAGATTACCGAGAACAAAGAGACTATCCGGTATTGTGGAGTTTGAACGGAATGAAAAAGGGAATATGGCGTTGAGAAGTCCTGATGCATATGAATATGACATATGCGATATGTGCCTCATTATTGATGACAATGTACAAGAACGACTGTACGGAAGGGGATATGATATGGAGTATAAAACAGCGTACATGATGGAAATACAAGAAGAACTGCGGAAAAGCGGTTTGGATTTGGAGCATACAACAGCACGTCTGGTGAAGATGCTGGCTCCTTTGGCTTTTTTCACTGACGGAGAAAAGGATATGTTTATGAATATCGACAAACAAGGCAGTATCTATACTCCTAATGGCCATGAATGGAAAGCAGGCAAAGTTTATCCGCTTTATGACTATCTGATAAGTTGGGATTAATCATGGAGTTGTATTATATGAAGTGAGCGGGTTAATGTCAAATGGAAAGATAAGCAAAGCAGTTTTTGTATTTGTGTTATTCCTGTTTGTCTGCGTGCAAATGGGTTGTACACATCATCGTTCTGTCCCATTCAACCGGAAAGGTTGGGACAAATGGGACGGCCATTATTATTCCAGAAAGTTTATGATTGACGATTTGGTAAATAACCGTCTGAAGGTAGGGATGACTTACCGGGAAATCCTGAACCTATTGGGAGAATCGTATTTTGTGAATGAAGAGGATTCGATGCCCGGCATCCGTTACGAAATAGACGTTGAATATCAATTCCTCGACATTGATCCCTACAAAGGAAAAGACTTATTCATAAAATTCGGTAAAGATTCCTTAGTGGTCAGTTATAAACTTATTGATTGGAAATCCGGTTACATACCGGAAGCAGAGAACATATTGGATATACATTACATTTTAACCCTAAGGGGACCCGTCGAAGTGGACGATTTGTTAGCAAAAGGATACAAAATAATCGGCCGCTACAAATTGTACAATCCGCATCCCTGCCCGATAACATCTGCCGATGCCCGGTTTATCACCGGAAAATTAAGCGGGTGGCTGAACTCCTCTTATCCTCAAAAGACATTCCAGCTTGCTTTGCAAAACCTCACGGCAGAAAGCATCGGTAATCACATGAAATATACGTTTACCATGCTATCTTACAAAAGAATATTGGAAGGAGATTTTTATTGTCTAAAATTACAAGCGGACGATAAGGAAACCGTTAGTATTTATATTGCTAAAGCTCTGTGCGATGACGAGGATTACGACGATACGGAAGAATGTGTGGTATATCCTTTCTTTACAGAAGCATGGCACAAAAATATAATGGATCCTAATCCATATAAAACGGGAGAATTATGGTGATGAAAGATCAACAATATCTTGTGAGGAACTCACAAAGAGTGACAGCCGAAATAAAGAATACTACAATGATTATGAAAATATGTATTTTTGCCATTTTAATTTTTCTTATATCTTGTGTGAGTACATCAGATAAAAGTGTTCATGAAAGCCCGAGGAAAGATAGTCTTTATGTGAAAAATGAATGGTATGCTTTAATTCTATCGCCGACATCAAATGAATTAGAACGTATCAGGGCTAAGTATAATACGGAAGAAGATTTTTTTGTTATGGCTGATGATGCAGCTAATTATAATTTTAGAGCAATTGAATACCTCAAGCAGAATGATATTCCGATTATTTATGTCGATACATTAACACGTGTCATTAATTTTAATCATAAATGCTATGTAGATATTTCTGACACTCTTCAAATAAATAATCCTCTTTGGCAGATATTACTTTATAAACCCAATTATGTACCCCAAATCATTGAATCAATAGATATAAAAAGTGCAGTTATAAAATACAATGATCACTGTGCTTCAACAACAGGATATAAATATTCAGGCACTTGGACTATAAACAAAGAACAACAGTTTCCATACATAACCATACACAAAGACTCAACCGCCTATATGGTTGTTGAAAGTGACCAAATTAATATTGTTGTTAAACTGTTAAGGAGTAAAGAAAGTGTAGATGTATTTCATGTGTTTCTATTAAAGCCAGTTGAGGAATTAGGTATAGGGGGACAGAAGTTAAGCTGGGATAACTTTTCAAAATCTACTCCTATAGCTAATATCATGTTTGAAAGCGATACAATTGCGAAACTCAATTGGTTAGGATTTTATAATGTATCGACAAAACAAAGAGAATGGGAAGAATGCCAATTCAATAGAGAAAATGGAGAAACTCCAGTTATATTAATAAGATTATGATAAACAATATGTATTTGTACCGTTTGGCAAAATAGAGTAGATAACGGTTTAAATCCAAATATAGTAACGAATAAAAACACACAATATGAATCATTTTACATCCAACGAAGCAACAAGAAAAGTTTTCAAAGTAATTGTACTCTATGGTGCAACACTGACAGTTCATCCCATATTATTCCTTATCATAATGATATTGATGAGTCCGTCGCTTGGCGGTCCCGGAAAGGGAGCTTCGCCCGAAGGACCGTTCTTACTGAGTAGTGTTATCGTATGCCTTATCAATATACTGTTCTACCGCAGCATGTTTGGTAGAGGAAAGGTGATTAAATCCATATTACTGAGCGTGTTGGTTATTGCCCTCTGTATGATATTGGGAAAGTTGGATGTATGGATATTCCCAGCCTATTATTCGTTATAACAGGAATATTTTATTCTCTAAATTAAATTAATAACTGCATGAAACTATTCAAAACGACTTTAACTGTTATCCTGATGTGCATTATCAGCCTCACATGCGCTTCGGTCAATCGAGACGAAGATACTTTCCGAATTTTCATTGACTTTTTGAAGCAAGAAATTCTTTACCACAAAGATGCTGTTTATTATCCCTTTCCCTTTGAGGATATCACCATCAACCATGAAATGCCTCGGATTGAAACCAATCGTGAACGCATCGAGCAACTCCTTTGCGACGGAATCAGCTACAACGAACGCGGTTCCTGTGTCAAGTACCGCCCTCTTATTGGAGATGCCCCACCGTAAGAACGAAAGGAAAACGAAAAAGGAATTGAGGGATAGTGAGATATCTTTGGAGAAATCAATTTAGAACGAAATAATAAATATTGAATTATGGATATTAAGACACTTTTGATTATGGGATTACTAAGTTTTGGGCTTGCCGGATGCGCTAATGCGCAAAATAAGCAAGGGAACTCGAATGTTAAGGAACTTACTAAAGAACAAAAAGAGAAGTTGAAAGAAATGTATGAGATGTACCAGTATTTTCAAATAAAACCGGGCATTTCCGAAAATGTGACTGTAAAAGAAAGAATCGAACCTTTGCCATGGGTGGAAACGGAGAGGGAGTTTGATTCATTTTATGTGAAGGAGTGGCTTTGCAATGCCCAACTAGGGTTTGGGGAATTTTATATGGTAGACGGTAGATTGTCGCTGCATGGTACATATGGAGCATGCAAAGACCAGAGGGAGACAAAAGAATACCCACAAGTGACACCCTCCGATAATCCTTATGAGAATAAACTTGCTAACATAAACATGCTTGGAAACATGAGAATCAACCTCATATCTCGCTTGCGAAGTACGGATGGAGATACACTGAAATTATCCACTTTCTCTCGGTTGGATATTTCCGACGACAAAAAAGAACTTTCTATGTTGTTCCGCCCCATCTATGGAGACGCTGCCGACTTCGAGGGAGGCATCGAGGTAGAACTTCTTCCCCCTTTGCGCTGGAAACATGTACGCATCTCTCTTTTACCCGAAGATGAAGGCAAGGAATATGAATTTGACGGTGTAAGATTCAAAGTGTTCAAGTCCAATCCCGGTGATGTGATACTTGAATATGACGAGAAGTATGCTGAACAAATGGATAACTGTAAACTTATTCTGATCAAGGGGCAAAAGTTAATAGACTGTGACAATCAAATGATGAGTGGCCGCAAGGAAATATTGCAACTTTACAAACATCCTGACATGGGGTTTGGAGGGTGGTGTATCGCCTTCAGGAATCTAAACTGTAAGGCGCTCAGAACAACACCGGAAGCGTTGAAACTTGCAACAGAAAACCACTATCAGCCGACACCGGAAGAACTCCGTCACTTTCATGAAACGTCAGGTGAGATTGTGGGGTGTCAGCTAACGGATATTCTAAACGATATAAATCCGAAAAACAATAAGGAGTTTTATCAACAATGGGTAGAAAAAGGCTATGAGACTGCAATAGAGTTCAAGGGGAATTACGATGATGCAATGGGATGTTTCTATGAGCGTTATGGAAATGACAGTGAACCGTATATTGCTTTTTTACGTGGTGTAGACATCGGTTGTTCGTATGTGAAAGCTAACCTGAAACCGGATTGGGATATTATAAACAGTTGTTCTATTGATTTTCTAAATAAATACAACAGTGCCGACGAGGATTCATTATACAGTATTGTTGTAAAGCATAGAGAGGAATATATAGAATCTATCGTATCACGAAGAGAAACATTATCATTCTTGACTGATAAAGATATAGAATATCTTTCAAAAGATATATTTGAAGATGAAAGTCCAATCATGTATTGCTGGTATAAAACCAATACAGATGCAGATGCCATGTATATTTATAAACCGGACGAAACGACAAATAAACCTCTTATTAAAGTTCGTTATCATCTGGGCCGAGATAAGCCGGAAATTATTTATCCTGAATAACTATCGGTTATATTTCAAAATATATATGAAAGGTGAACTATTTCACGTGAATACAGAACTTTAAATCAAAGTAGTATGAAACTTAAAAAAAATATCGTTACGGGGATATCCGTAATCATTGTTGGAAGTATTGGACTCTTTTATTCCAACGTATTGCAACCTCCGTTTATCCACATAACTAAGGGTAAATATTTGGACCGAAGAGACAGTACCTATGACTATACCGAGAAGATATTGGTGGCACATCCTCCTAAGGATACTTTGGAGCGCATGAAGATGATGATAAACTATTATGATACAGCAGGCGTGTCTTTAGCTGATTTAAAGAAGCAAGGAGATATAACATACTATTTTATGGGATTTTCGAAAAACACCTGTGCTACCCGGAAAGTTTATTTAGAGAAACAAAGGAATGTAAAATGTAACAGTAATGAGACCTATATAGGAGATATTTGCATTGTCCGCATGAAAGAAAGTCCTGATAAATGGAAGATTGGGATATTGTATAATCTGGGGACAGAACCCGATGCCGATTATATCGGGTGTAAAACAAAGAATTACATTTTATATGATGAAAGAGATTCTAATTTTTATGAGAATCATAAGGATGATGAAATCGTACGATATTACCATGAGTTGCAGAAACGGAAACGACATACAAAGAGCGAGCCAAAGGGTGAACAGGAGATTTCGATGTAACAATTTAACCTAAGAATATGAACAAGATTATAATGATCGCAGCCTTATCGGCAGTTTGTGCGTTTACGGGATGTAACAATGCGTCCAAACAAAGAACCGGGAATACCAGTTCGGAAACCAACTTGCCTTCATGTCAGAAGACATCACAAGACAAACCGAACGTGATAGAGATTGACGGTACACCGTATCTTGCACTGAATAAGTTACTGGTATTACCGGATGATGCGAAGAGCGTGGCAATACCCTTGCCTGTTTCATTCTACAGCTATTATAAATATGGACAAGAAAATCCAGGATATCAACCTGCTGATAGTTTGATTTCTTTCTTAAAAACACTCGGATTCGAGGGTGCGGAATTTCATATGTGCCATACGCTTCCGTTCAGAAATAAGAATATTCTTCCGGTATTGCTTTGTCTATCCTTAGGGGACAACGACAGCTATCTGATCGTGACCGTTGATGCCGAACTATGTAAAATAATTGACCATTTAGAGGTAGGCGAATCAACCGATAACGGTATAATTTCATTCCGTATAGATAAAGAGTTCAATATTGCGAAATTCAGCGCAGAAATAGTATACAATGAAACGGACAATACTTATGAAGAGGTCTATAAAGAGAAATTAGGTAGCTATCAAATCGGATCTGACGGCAAAATATGTGATAAATAATGAACAAGACGTTTTATTAAAACAATAATAGTATGAAACTTAAAACATTTATTATTATTAGCCTGATAGGCTTTTTTAGTCTATTGGAGAACAGTGCCCATGCGCAATTGGGCAAACAAGTGATCGACCTGGACAATCCAGACTACAACCTCGATGTCGCGCACTATTTTTCGGAATCGATCGATGTAGACAACCCTAAGCACGGCAACAGTAACACGGGAGTGTATTATAAAAAAAGCACGCTTATGTCCATGCGCACGAAACCAGAAGAGTCGCGTCTGGTTTGGATATTTTATAAAAATGAAGGCGGCACCGTATATAAGGAAGCGACTTTCTGCGGGTTCGACTTCGGAAAACTCAATATGACAACAAACGCACAGGGCAAACTGATAGCGATCGACGGAGAAACGCTAACGGATGAACAAGGCTTCGACAAGATGGTGAAAGCCGCCAAAAAGAAGTACGGAAAACCCGCTAAAAAGGAGACGAACGAAGACATCTTCGATAAAATGGTAAAAGCCGCTATGATGGAAGATGACAAAAATGAAACTGTATATCTCTGGGAGCTGGAAGACGAATACATCATATTCTGTGCCGAAAACGGGAATACCGCACCGGATAGCGACGAAAACGAGTCGACAGAAGCAGAAAATCCCGTCCCCTATGTGAAAGTAAAACTCTCTCGGATTAAAAAAGAATTGGAGCGTTTACTCGTTGAAGCGCTACCTCCCTCCTTCCTGGAAGAGACCCGGAAATTGATTGAAGACAGCAAGCAATTGATAGAGGATTTGAAGGTATGGGAACAGGAAGTATTGGGAGGAGCAGAGTAAAAAGTTTAAGGTACGATTATAAGCCGTACAGCAGAGAATCTCCAGCGGAAAAACTTGCCGAAGAGCTTCATGGATTTCATATATTGCGTTAAAAATTTCAAGGGAATGCCTCAAAAGAATAAAAATGAGCCGAAAAACATAGCAATGCAAAACGCTGAAATTCGCACGGTTGCTAAATCGCTACCTCTATTTCTCAAATAATTCGCTAAAAGTTTATTCTTCAATCGGTTAAGTCAAATCGATAAAAATCTAAAACAATAATAACATGAAACTTAAAACATTTATCCTTATGGCAGTACTAAGCGCATCGAGTTTGGGTGGTTGTGCCCAACGCCCTGGCCCATTGGGCGAAAAAACTATTAAACTCGATAATTTCGATTTTTCCACACCCATTACGGACATTTTTCCGGAACGCTATATAGATACCCGGTGGGGAGCTAATTGGTATAAAATTCCGTCTTTGATTGGAGATGTTTCATACCACAAAGATGTATGTGAGGACTCCGATGACAATGAGGTATGGATTACTTATACCTGTAGCTCATATTGCGGGGCAGACGAATTTTTAAGCATGTATGGCTATGCATTCTGTTCCGCCTATCTTGTAACGACACTTGACGGACATATTTTTGCCGTGGGCGGTCACGCTCCCGAGATCACACAAGAAGACCGGAATAACTTCATCGACCTTTTAAGTAAGCAATACGGAGAACCGGAGCGCATCACCGACATTTTTTCCAGCAATAGTTATAAATATAAATGGAAGCTGAAAGACAGAACGCTGACGCTTGCGGTACGTGAAACCGATGAACACAATGTTTTGAAAATAGAAAGAACCTATAACGAAGAAGATGATACAATTGAGCTTCGTGAGGGCAAACGCAGAAACAGGATTGAATGCTATTTCTTCATATTTGAGGGTGAATGGTATGACCGTTTTGTTAATACCTATAGCGATGCGGCAGGTTATATTCTCAAATGTAAGTGATACGAGCTGCACAGTAAACAGCCTCCGGCAGATTACTTGTCGGGGGCTGGCACATAAGCGTCTTGCCGGACAAGTGCCGGGCGAAATACTTTCGGGAAAACACACGTGAATACAGGATTATAAAACAAATCACTAAACATAGGGTTTTATGAAATGAATTATATTGTGGCTTATCGGAGTCTTATTGCTGTCCTGTCAGGGAAAAATCTCGTCTGGAACTGGCGACAATAATGATGTATCCGCACCTGATACTGTGCTTACCTATAAATACAAGGAATCAGGAAAGGCAAAATCCGCTAATGGAGATAAGCAAGGTGCCATAGAGGATTACACACGTGCTATTATGGTGAACCAAACATATGATACTGCATATCATAATAGAGGAGTCGTTAGAGCAGATATAGGATATTATAAAGATGCAATTTTAGACTATACTAAGGCTATTGAAATAAATCCACATTTCGCAGCTGCATATTTTTCTCGTGCTAATGCGAAAGTGGATTTGAGAGATTATAAAGGCGCTCTTTCTGACTACTCTAAAGCTATTGAGTTAAATCCCCGATTTATTGGCCCCTATGTTAATCGAGGAGTACTTAAATCTGAAATGGGTGATTATGAGAGCGAGATTGCAGATTACCGTTTAGCAATCCAGTATTGTGAACCGGATTCCGATGTATACAACAACTTGGGGCGAGCCTTATACGACTTGGAGCGTTTCAGGGAATCGGTAGACGCCTATGGTGAGAGGATTAAGTACTTTCCGGAAGATTACAGGCTGTATTATGGTCGTGGATTGGCTCGCAAACAAACCGGAGACAAACGGGGAGCCTGTGAGGATTGGATGAAGTGCAGCGAGTTTGGATGTGCACAAGCAAATGTATTGTTGCCCTTGTGCGATGAGTATATTAAGGAAAGAACGGATTCCCTGCAAAGACAAAATGATGAGGAACAACATATAAATAAATTATTGGAATATTTAAATGAAAGTACAAATAAATAGAGATTTGATTAGACTAATAGAAGAATACGCAGGAAGTCTGGATGCATTTTCTGATATAGAAAACATAAGTTTATATCATGACCTATCAATATATGGTGACGGCGCAAATGAATTGCTATCAAAATATTCGTCTTTATTCAATGTTTCTATGAATGAATTTCATTTCAACGACTATTTTCCCGAAGAAGGAGATGAAATATCCGATTTTATAAAAGGTTTATTTAAAGGAAAAGAAAAAAAGTATAAACCATTAACAATAGGAGATTTACAGCAAGGAATCATTAATAAGAAACTCAACTAAGGCGTTTGCACCGGCAAGTGTGACGCCTATTGTTCTATCAAGAGAAATATTATAAAATGGAGATAAGCAATATTCTAAAAATAGTCGGATTATCAATCGCATCAACTATAATATCATTTTTTATTCTGAACTACATGGTACAAAGTAGATTAAATAGAATAGTTAATCCAACTTTTGATATAACCAAAGTTGTTGCTATTGAGCGTGCTTCTATTTCGGAGCATTCAGAAGTTTACAACGATGGTCGTTTTATAGAGTATGAATGTGTATATAAGGATTCATGTCTGGATTTGGTAAATATTGGTTGTGTTGATTCGTTATTTCATCATGTGGAAGATGTAGTGGAAGTTACAAATACTCCCATACCATTTCCTAATTCTTTTTTTCCAAATTTAATAACTCCTTCACCTTATAAAGTACGAGCTGCTCCGGTAGCTGTTTCTTATAATGTTTATACATTGTCCCATTCCTCTTTAAATAAGGTGAAAGTATATATTGGAGGGAAGATTAAAAATACAGATTTGCTATTTAAATAAAAATTATAATATAAACAAACTATGACAGGAAAACAGGTGACATGAAGAAACAGAAAAAAAAGAGCAACAAGCAATCGAGGCGTGAAATCATTGCCGATGTCAAGCGTAGAGAAGCCGAGTGGCGAAAGCAAAGGAGAAAAGAAAGGTGGCGTATATGCAAATCCCATATCATGTTGTGGGGAACATTCATATCTTTCTTCCCATTACTTGTATTCGTCACGGAGTCGGATATACGTAACACTTTCACCAATATCATACTTGGATTGATAGTCATTAACGGTTGGATTTACCTGTTCATGTACTTTCTGTTTAAAGAAGCTCGGAATCTGACCACCCGGATACCTTTGAAAAATGGTGAAAGTATGGGAAATGCGCAATGGTTACCAAATTCTTCAGGGATTCCGGTAGAGCCTGAATATTTAAGCCGGTGTGATGACAAACAGATTGTTATTGATAATGACGGCATCTCGGTGAGAATGGTGAGTTTCCTGCCCTGGCTCTTTATATTTTTAGTTTCGGATTGCGCTGGTTTAACTCCTTCAAACCTTACAACTGAAGATTATGGAAGTATATTACTGCTTTTTGAGCTGTACTTGATTATCCTGGTAGCAGGAATAAGTGCCATTCTACAGCCGTGGCGGCAGATTGTTTTTGATCGTGTTTCCAAGAGCGTAACGATACCAGGACGACTTCTGTTTCATAAAAAAGAAACGATACCTTATAGTCAGGCTGAACTCACGATTCGTTATTACAGGCGTGGTTCATGGATTGCACCAGATATAATAATTTCCAATGCCAATTCATCCAGTCTGTTAAGTGGAGTCTCCTTGATGCCCGGTGATCTGGATAAGGCCAGGTGTTTTGCACGTTTCATACAACTATACATGGAAGCAGAGGAGTTGCCGGACATATCGGAATTTGAGAAACAGGATTCTAACTGCACAGGGCACTGAATATGACACTACACAAGTACAAAAGACCGGAAATTAAAACGATAAAAAGAATACGTTCTGCTGTTTTTTTTATCATGTCCTTAATCCCTTTCCGAATAGTCGCCACTGCATAATATCTATTTATTTGATTTACACTGCGAAGATAAGTATAAACGTCTAATCCACAAAGATAATGAAGCAAATTAAATTTAACAAAGAAACAGTGAAAAGATACAAAAACTCAGAACTATAAATCAATGTGATATGAAACCAGAAACAGCATATAAGTTTATAAAAAGATTTACTCTTACCAATACAACAATCATGACTATACTTTTTGTAATTCAATGTAATTCTCTTTGGCATGCATTCTGTTTAATTGCTACTCTACCAGTAATCGGTATTGGTATGATAGCCATGTATGAATATTACGCTTATGATTACACCAATTTATTGAATAATCTGACGGAAAAGAAGAAAAAGGAAACACCCTATATCCGTTGGGACGAAGCAATCAAAGATGCACGTAAAGACTATTTACGGGGATTAATCGGTATCACATTTTGCAATATTTTATTTTCTGGGTTAATAATATTTATGCTTTGGCAAATATTATATGAAGGAAGACTTTTAAGAATAAGTTAATACCACAAACAAGCTTCCGACGGGCTTCAAGTGATAAGAGATCAGACAGACGGAACGAAATTGGTTCTTGCAATCGACCAAAAACTCATTACCGAGTGATTTAAAGAACAGTTCGACAAGCTAAGGCCATACGATAACCCATGCAACTGCAAAGTAAAAGCAAGAGATTCAAAGCTATAAATGTTAAATTCTGCCTGATTTGCTGAAAAAAGCGCAGTGCGCCGTTCGTGACGTACTGCATTTTCTTATATTTGTAATTATACAGGATAAAGAAAGGGATAAACATTTCAAAATAATGGATTATCATTATAAAGAATATGTAAAATAATTCACACAAATTAGGAGTTGTTTTTTGAAGCAATGGATAGAATAATTTTATTTCTTTTAGGTAGTATCTTACTTTTATCGGGCTGCAAGAATAGTAAACAGCCGGAAGGCTATAATTCTGTTAATATTATCGAATATGTTAATATTTACGATGAAAACAACAGAATTCTAACTGCACAAGGTGCTGAATATAACTATCTCTATTTTGGAGACAATAAAGATAAAGGGATCTTGGCAGAAACAAATAATTTTACAAAGACATATAGTTATGATAATGATTCTTCCTGCTATACTGTAGAGGAGCCCTTGTCGGGATCATTACTAAAAACAATGAGATATACTGAAAATAGCATAGAAGAACTTGTATTGGAAAATAATAAGGATACATTTAGTTATTCTTTTTCCCTCTATTATGATAAGAATAAACCTAAGTATAAAAAAAGTATTATAATATTAGAAGACGCCCCCTTTTCTGACTCAAGATATGAGGAATACTACTACTATGACAATAATGGAAATAATACGAAGAAAATCCGTCATGACTTGAACACCGGGGAAAGAGAAGAAACCTATAAATTTAGTGATACGGATTATAAGGAAGCTGTTAATCTTGTCCCTTCTTCCGATTACAAACAAAACATCGAGTGTTCATTGAAACAAACTGTTAATGATACCTTAATCACTCGGATTACCTTAAACGGTGTACTTGATAGAGTGACGAAGGAATACATTAATGGAAAAAAGAAAATTAAGGAAGAGTTTGACAATGATATGACTTTAGTCAATAAAGAAACAGAGTATGAAGAAAACAGACTGAGGGTAAACGTCAATCATACTTTAAGAAATACAGGCTACTCAACCGACAGTATCTATTATGAAGGAAATAAAAAAGTTAAGCACATTTATAATTCTGACTACAATGGAACCATAACACTTGAAATTTCAGAATATGATGAACAAGGAAATATATTGAGAAAAACAAAAAAACTCCGATGGGCGTCAGATAATGAGAATACTCGTTGAATGCAAACCTATTTATACATAAATCAAGTAGGCTAGTGTATGAAAAAGACAGTCAGATCGATACTGATATTCGTAATCATTGTTGGAGGTATTGCATTCTTTTATTATAACATATTGCAACCTCCATTTATCCACATAACTGAGGGTAAAAATCTGGATATACACCGAATAGACAGTACCTATTATACCGAGAATATATTAGTGGCACATCCTCCTAAGGATACTTTGGAGCGCATGAAGATGATGATAAACTATCATGATACAGCAGGCTTATCTTTAGCCGATTTAAAAAAACGAGGAGACATTACATTTTATTATATGGGATTTGCGAAAAACACCTGTGCTACCCGGAAATTTTATTTAGAGAAACAAGTGCATGTAAAATGCAACCATAATGAAACCTCTATAGGAGATATTTGCATTGTCCGCATGGAAGAAAGTCCGGATAAATGGAAGATTGAGATAAGTTATAATCTGGGCACAGAACCCGACGCCGATTATATCGGGACTAAATCAAAGGAGTACATTTTATATGATGAAAGAGATTCTAATTTTTATGAGAGCCATAAGGGTGATGAAATCGTACGATATTACCGTGAGTTGCAGGAACGAAAACGATATACAAAGAAGAACAAGTGACAGCCGAAAAAAATGTTTGTTATATGAAAATAACTATACTCTTATTTGCATTATTTTTATTTACAAGTTGTACAGAAA
>ERZ1026844.87-NODE-87-length-74721-cov-78.338628_pt1 | contig 74721 bp, 60 predicted proteins | sample MGYA00380152_ERZ1026844 | MGnify/ENA primary metagenome ERZ1026844 (study PRJEB33269, sample SAMEA4719788) | human gut metagenome | biome: human-associated habitat; feature: organic feature; material: feces | place: Cameroon | collected 2013-10 ... | reverse complement strand
GATGAGTTTTTCAAATATTTGTTGTAATGTTGCACTTGCTTTTTGACTCTGCCGATTGCACTCACTGATAAATATTTTTGCGGATTAATGGATTTTGCGTAAATTTGCAGTCTGTTTGATGGCCGTGGAGCTCCAGAAGTCCCGTGAGGTTACGGGCGCTTGCGGCTGAAACTTAATAAAGTTTTGTTTTTTTATGTACGCAATTGTTGACATTGCAGGACAGCAGTTCAAGGTTGAGGCTGGAAAAGAGATCTTTGTTAACCGTCTCGCGGCGGCCAAGGATTCTTCAGTCGAGTTCGACAAGGTGCTGCTCGTTGACTCCGAAGGGCAGATCAAGCTCGGTAATCCTTATGTAAAGGGCGCAGTCGTAAAGGCCACCGTTCTCGATGACGAGGCAAAGGCTGACAAGGTGCTCGTGTTCAAGAAGATCCGTCGTAAGGGATTCCAGAAGCTCAATGGCCACCGCCAGAAGCTTTCCAAGATCCGTATCGATGAAATCGCTTAATTTCTAAAGAGTAACAGATTATGGCACACAAGAAAGGACAATCAAGTTCAAAGAACGGTCGTGAGTCTCATTCCAAAAGGCTTGGACTCAAGAAATTCGGCGGTGAGGTCGTAAAGGCCGGCAACATCATCGTAAGGCAGAGAGGTACTGTCCACAATCCTGACAAGAACGTCGGAATGGGCAAGGATCACACTCTCTACGCACTCGTTGACGGAACTGTTAAGTTCACAAGGAAGAGAGAGGACAAATCCTACGTCTCGGTTATCCCTTTTGAGAACTAAGACTCGGAGGATTGATAATGAAAGAGGGCTGGCTTCGAGTTATCGTGCCTGTCCTCTTTTTTGTTTTGAAGGAACCCGTTTCAGGCTTGCTAGCCTGGAAATGTGTCGGGGAACATTCCCGGCGGCAAGCGGGGACTTCCATTTTAATTGTAATTAAACTATTCGCAATATTATGCTTACACTCAAAACGCTTCGTGACGATCCGCAGCACGTGATCGAGAAGCTGGCAGTAAAGAATTTCGATGCGAGGGCCATCGTGGAAAAAGTCCTCGAACTGGACACCAACAGAAGGGCTCTTCAGACAGAGAGTGACGCTATTGTGGCCAAGCAGAATCAGCTCACCAAGCAGATCGGTGGACTTATGAAAGATGGCAAGAAGGCCGAGGCCGAAGAGGTCAAGAAGGAAGTGGCCGAACTCAAGGCCAAGTCTTCCGAACTTCTCGCCAAGGCCGATGAGAACAACAAGGAACTTGAGGCTCAGTTGGTTCTTCTTCCGAATATGCCTTGCGACCTCGTTATCCCTGGAAAGGGAGCCGAGGACAATCAGGTTGTGAAGATGGGCGGCCCTGAGGTCAACCTTCCTGAGCACGCTCTCCCTCACTGGGAGCTTGCCAAGAAATATGACATCATAGATTTCGACCTTGGAGTGAAGCTCACCGGAGCCGGTTTTCCTGTCTATAAGGGCAAGGGCGCGAAACTCCAGAGGGCTCTCATCAACTTCTTCCTTGACATCAACACCGCCGCCGGCTACAAGGAGGTCGAGCCGCCGATCATGGTCAACGCCGCTTCCGGTTTCGGTACCGGCCAGCTGCCTGACAAGGAGGCTCAGATGTACTATGTGGGACTCGATGACTTCTATCTCATTCCAACGGCTGAGGTTCCGGTCACGAACATATTCAGAGATGTCATTCTCGGCAACGATGACTTCCCGCAGAAGATGACCGCCTACACTCCGTGCTTCCGTCGTGAGGCCGGTTCTTACGGCAAGGACGTGAGAGGTCTGAACCGTCTGCATCAGTTCGACAAGGTCGAGATCGTGCGCATCGAGAAGCCGGAGAACTCTTACGCCGCTCTGGATGAGATGGTTGCCCATGTTGAGGGCATCGTCAACAAGCTCGGCCTGAAGTACAGGATCCTCCGTCTGTGCGGTGGTGATCTGAGTTTCACATCAGCTATCACCTACGATTTCGAACTTTGGTCAGCCGCCCAGGGACGCTGGCTTGAGATCTCGTCAGTCTCCAACTTCGAGACCTATCAGGCGAACCGTCTGCACCTGCGTTACCGTGACGCGGAAGGCAGGATGCAGCTTTGCCACACCCTGAACGGAAGCTCGCTCGCTCTCCCTCGCGTGGTGGCCGCCCTGCTTGAGGACAACCAGAAGGAGGACAAGATCGTCATTCCTGAGGTTCTCCGTCCTTACACCGGATTCGACTGCATCGACTAACCGCATTGGACGGTAAGTCCTTGCTCGTAAATTCTTTATGGACAAGAAAACGATAATCGGAATAGACCCCGGAACCAATCTCCTTGGTTTCGGGGTTATTGATGTCGTCGGGGGCAAGCCCGTTTTCGTGGATATGGGCGTGCTGGATCTGCGGAATGAGGCGGACGCATATTCAAAACTCCGGCAGATCTATGACACCGTCACCGAAGTCTGCAAGACCTACCACGGCACCGAAATGGCGCTGGAGTCACCATTCTACGGCAAGAACGCGCAGGTCATCCTGAAGCTTGGGCGCGCGCAGGGGGCCGCGATGCTCGCCGCTCTTGAATATGGAATCACTGATATTCATGAATATGCTCCCCGGGAGGCCAAGCAGGCGATCACCGGCAACGGAGCCGCGTCCAAGGAGCAGGTGAGCGTGATGCTTCGCAAGACGTTGAACGTGGATTTCCAACCGGAGCATCTGGATGCCACGGACGCGCTCGCCATCGCCCTTTGCCATTACTACTCGATTTCCAGTCCGCTGGCGAAGGTGAAAGGCTCCGGAGACTGGGAGAAGTTCATCAAGGACCATCCGGACCGGGTGAAGTGATGGTTGAATCGTTGCGCCCAGGACTGCTTGCATCGCTTCGCTCTGGTATATTATTAGGATTTTTCTTTATTATTCTGCATTTTTTACCGTGTGGATTAAACTGTCACCGTGTTTCTCTGTCAAAGGAAGCGTTAGGTTGATTAGTTGAGTATTCCTTATGAACTTAAAGAAATTCATCACTTTTGTCGCCGGCGTTATGTCGGCTTTTTCTTTGGCTTTCGCCCAGGGAGGCGGCACGGTCACATTGTCGCTTACGGATTCCTCCACCGGAGAGGCGGTCGGGTTCGCGACCGTTTCCATCACAAAACCAGGCAATACAAAACCCTACAAGTATGCCTTGAGTGACGACAAGGGAAAGACGGTTTTTGACAAGGTCGCCGCCGGGAAATATGTCCTGAAGGCGGAACTTCTTGGCTACAAGCCTCTGACCAAGGATATTGAGGTCAAGGGAAAGCTGGATCTGGGAGCTTTGAAGATGGATCCGGACAAGCAGGTGCTGGACGCCGCAAGCGTCTCCGCCGCCGGCAACCCGATCGTGATCAAGAAGGATACCATTGAATATAACGCCTCGTCTTTCAAGACGACCGAGAACGATGTCCTGGAGGACCTGTTGAAGAAGCTTCCGGGCGTTGAGGTCTCCGAGGATGGAACCGTCACTGCGAACGGTCAGACAATCAGCAAGATAACAATTGACGGCAAGACATTCTTCCTTGACGACCCACAGCTTGCGTCCAAGAATATTCCCGCGAAGATCATCGACAAGGTGAAGGTCGTGGAGAAGAAGTCCGAGCAGGCTGAGTTCACCGGCATCGATGACGGCAACGATGAGACGATAATCGACCTCTCCATTCAGAAGGGAATGATGAACGGCCTCTTCGGTAATGTTATGGCCGGAGCGGGGCACGATGTCCGCAAGCAGGTCTCTGGCTCGGAACTTTCTTCTGGAAACGGTGACTGGCGTTACCAAGGAGCCGGTTTCCTGGGACGTTTCACGGATAAGAACCAACTCAGCGTGGTGATCAACGGCAACAACACCAACAACCGTGGATTCAATGATCTGGCCGGAAGTATGATGCAGGGAATGCGCGGAGGTGGCGGTGGAATGGGCCGCGGCAGTCGTGGCTGGGGACCAGGCAACGGAATCACGACTTCCTGGATGGGTGGTCTGAACGGCAACACTTCCCTGTTCGACGGCAAGATGGATCTGGGCGGCAATTACCTCTACAATAACAACGAGACTTATGTGGAGGAAGAAAGCCGGAAGATCACCTATCTTGACGACCACAATCTTATCTACAACAACAAGGGATCCAACACGACCAACTCCGACGGCCATCGTTTCGGAGTCCGTCTGGAGCATAAGTTCTCGGAGAACACCTCGATTCTTTTCCAGCCTCAGGTCAGCTTCGGCAACGGAGATTTCAATGAAATCTCGGAGTTCTCTACATTGACGGAAAAGGACGGGACGACAACCAAAACCAATGATGGTTTCACAAGTAACACTGGCTCGAATAACAACTGGAGGACAAATGGTTTCTTCCTTTTCCGCCAGAAACTCGGCAAGGCTGGCAGAACTCTTTCTTTCAATGCCCGTTACAATTTCAGCGGTAACGAGACCAATGGTTTTAACCAGTCAAGGACAACTACTTACGATGAATTTGAGGCGGCGGTTTCCGATTCCATCATCAACCAGCGTTTCAATCAGAATCAGGACACAAAGTCTTTGAGTGGTCGTCTCACTTATACAGAGCCGTTGGGCAAGGGTTTCTTTGTCGAGGCCAACTACGAGGCTTCCTGGAACAGGACTTCTTCCACAAAGAATACATTTGACAGTGGCGTTGTTTCAGGTTTTAACTATAACAATCTGATTTACAATTCAGTAGGTGAGAAGATTAATGAAGTATATTCGAGTGAAATCATCAACCGCTATGTCAATCAGAGAATCGGTGCCAACTTCGTCTATCAGAAGGACAAGCTTCGCGCGCAGGCGGGTGTGAGCGCCAATCCTACCGACACCCACAACGAGACCAGCGGCTATGACACTTACGACAGCCACGTTCTGAACTGGGCTCCTCAGGCGATGTTGTGGTATGACATCGATGACAACACGAATGTCCGTGGTTTCTATTTCGGCCGCTCGCAGCAACCGTCTGTCAACCAGTTGATGAGGGTGCCGGACAACACGAACCCTCTCAATGTGTCATTCGGTAATATGTACCTTGAGCCATATTTCAACCACGATTTCAGGAGTGATTTCCGTCACACCAACAAGAAGACATTCCTCTCCATCAATGCAGGAATAGATGGCGGCATCGTCAAGAATCCTATCGTCAACGCCCAGTGGTACGGCACGAACGGAGTACAGTATTCAATTCCGGTCAATGGCAATGACTCCTACAACGGCAGTTTCCGCGTGATGCTGAACACTCCGATTGCGAAGTCCAACTTCAGCATATTCAATATGACGAGAGCAAGCTACTCCAGGTCGTCATCCTATGTTGGCTCATCGAATTTTGATATGGGCAAGTACTATGAGGGAGACAACTACAACGCTGAGAACTTCCTCGCCGACAAGTTCCTTGAGGATTTCCACACGCTGGATTTCACTCTGAACAAGCTCCAGACCGTAGGGCTCACCGAGCGTCTTCGCATTACCTACCGCAATGACATAGTGGAACTTACAGCCGGTGGCCGCACCAGGATGTCAAAGTCCTGGTACACAATCGCCAACCAGTCCACGAATATGACGTGGAGCAATCAGGTTTCCGCCTCGATGAACTGGACAGTCCCTGGCGGCCTCGGAATCGTGGCTGATGGTAACTACAACTGGTACAACGGCTACACCACCGATCAGGGCACCCAGCTGATCCTGAACGCCAAGATCACGAAGATGCTCTTCAAGGATAAATTCACGTTGGCCCTGAACGCCTACGACATCCTCGACCAGGCCAAGAACCTCTCGATCTCCGACTCCTCGAACTACCACACCGAGACCCTGAACAACACCCTCGGCCGCTACATCGTGGTCTCCCTGACCTACCGCTTCGGCAACTTCGGTGGCAATGGCGGCCGTCGTATGGGCCCAGGAATGGGCCGCGGCCCGATGGGCCCACCTCCAAGAATGTAGCCCTATGAATATAATTGAATGTTCAAAATTTTCAATCATAACTGAAATTTTTTCATGGTTATAGTCTTTTTTCAACTATAAGTGAAAAATACGTTGAATTAAGACGCTGCTTTGACAGAGTAAGATGCTGTAGATTCCCTATGGCCGGAATAAAAATAAAATTCAGAATTTTGGTAACGTGCAAAATTCTGAATTTTCTTTTTTTATTCCGGCTATCCAACTAAGAATCTTATTCAAAATTATTCGTTGTCCTCCTCCGTTCCGACAAAATTGACGTAGTTCCTCCACTTGTCGATCATCGCGGTCATATCCTCCGGAATCTGGGAATCAAACTGGATCCATTTTCCCGTGCCCGGATGTACGAAACCGAGAGTCTTGGCGTGAAGGGCCTGACGGGGACAAAGCTCAAAACAGTTCTGGATGAACTGACGGTACTTTGCGTAGATCGTCCCCTTGCGGATCTCTGAGCCCCCGTACCTTTCGTCATTGAATAGAGGATGACCGATATGGCTCATATGCACCCTTATCTGGTGGGTGCGCCCGGTCTCCAGCTTGCACTCGACAACGGTGACATAGCCGAAACGTTCCAGCACCTTGTAATGCGTCACAGCGTGCTTGCCCCTGCCGTCCTCGTCAGCATAGACCTTGAACCGAAGCCTGTCGTTGGGATCACGCCCGATGTTGCCGGTGATCGTGCCTTCGTCCTCCTTGATGTTGCCCCAGACAACAGCCACGTACCGCCTCTCGATCGAATGCTCGAAGAACTGGCGGGCCAAGTCAAGCTGTGTCTCATCGTTTTTCGCCACGACAAGAAGGCCGGAAGTGTCCTTGTCTATTCTGTGCACCAGAATCCCCATCCTCTCATCGGCCGCTTCCGGCCCCTGGGATATGCCCAAATGAAAGGAAAGAGCATTGATGAGAGTTCCCTCGAAGTGGCCGTGCCCCGGATGAACAACCATTCCGGCCGGTTTGTTGACAACAAGAAAGTCGTTGTCCTCATAGACTATGTTCAGAGGGATGTCCTGCGGCAGGATCTCGAGGCCGCGGCGGCGGTAAGGCATCACGAAGCGGATCACATCGCCGGGACGTATAATGAGGTTCGCTTTCGCAATCTTGTCATTCACACGTACATAGCCTTCCTTGATGGCACACTGGACCCTGTGCCGTGAGGTATCCTCAAGATGTGTGGCCATATACTTATCCACACGCATCGGGGTCTGTCCGACATCCACGTTGAGCCTGAAATGCTCGAACATCCCCTGCTCCTCGTCCTCGACGCTATCCTCTTGGTCGTTGTAAAGTCTCTCCTCGTCCACGTTACTCGTCTTTCTTGTCCAATGATAGATAGAGGGTCACGTCAGAGCCCATAAGAATAGGATTTCCTGAGGCTTCCGGAGTCTGTCTGGTCACCGAGGCGTTCAGAGAGTCTGTGTAGTTCCTCACGCTCTTGTCGAACACGATGCGACCGATATTCAATGAGTTGTCGTGCACGGCATCGACCGCCCTGAGATATTTCAATCCTTTGACGTTAGGAATATAAGTCAGATTGTCCTCCGGATTGAGCCCGACCTCAAGATTGATTTCGGAGCCGGTCTCGATCTGCCTTCCCGGCTTGATTTCGCGGTTGCGGTAGATTTGCCTGAGTACATTGTTTGTCGCTATGTCGTTGACATAGATCAACTTTCCCAATGCCAGACCGCGTGAGTTCAGTTCTGCCTTGGCTTGACGCATTGAATAGCCGACAAGATTCGGCATGCTGACCTTCTTGGCATTCTTGGCGTTGATGGTGAGGAGGATCCTTCTGCCTTGCTTCACTTGAGAACCTGGTTTCGGATTCTGGCTGTAGATGGCTCCCCGCTCCATTTTTCTGACAAAAATGGAGTCGATGACTTCCACTCTGAGTTTGGACCGTGAGGCCTCGTGTTTCGCCTCGTTCACGGTCATGCTTGTGAAATCAGGTACTTCTATTGTCTTGCCGTGGTTTGTCAAAACACTCAACAGCATTGAGCTCACGAATATCAGAACCGCAAAGAACAGGACCGCAAGCAAAACGTTCCTGACTATCCAGTTGCTGAAGAAACCACCTTTCTTATCTTCTTTCTCTTCCATATTCATAAATTACTTTCCACCCGTGAAGAGCAGGTCAAACGCTCCTTCTCCTATCAGAGCCAACCCTATTATTATGATTATTATTCCCGCTATCCTGTTCAGCCACATTATTTTCTTCATGTCAAAGGCTTTTCTCCAGTTGCTGAAGAACCAGGAGAAGAAAAACCAGTAGGCTATCGAGCCGGCGGCCACCGCCAGAATTATCGGATATATCCTGAAACTTCTGTCCGACACATCGACCTGAAAGAATGCGAATAGTGCGAACATCACCAGGATTGCACCAGGGTTGGAGACGGTTGTTGCGACCGCCTGCAGAAAATCCTTCGGGGAAGCCCCACGGGTCTTGACATCTCCCGGCTCCATCTTCCTGAACGGGTCCTTGAAAGCCATTGAATATCCCAAATAGGCGATCACAGGACCACCGATCAGGAATATGATTGATTCGTAGGTGTTGATGAAATTCTGCGCGAAGGCCCATGCGAAAATCGAGATGATCGCGTAGGCGGTGTCGACAAGCGACGCACCGAGACCGGTCGTGAAACCAGCCTTATGACCGTAGCAGATGGATTTCTGAAGCACAAGAATCGCCACCGGCCCGAGCGGAGCCGACGCGCAGATGCCGATTATGAACGCTTTCAGAATCTCCAACAGCATAGGCGGTCATTATTTTGCCCTCATGAAAATCTGCACAGGACATCCGTGCAGGTCGAAGTGCTCCCTCAGCTTGTTCTCAAGGAATCTCTTGTACGGCTCCTTGACGTACTGAGGCAGGTTGCAGAAGAACGCGAACGCCGGGAATCTGGTTGGCAGCTGGGTCACGTACTTGATCTTCACATACTTGCCCTTCCAGGCCGGCGGCGGGTAATTCTCGATCTCCGGCAGCATAGCCTCGTTCAGCCTTGCCGTCGAAAGCTTGCGGGAATAGTTCTCGTAAACGTGCTCCGCCTCATCCAGCACATCCATAATCCTCTGTTTCTTTGTGACAGAGGTGAATATGATCGGCACGTCATCGAACGGAGCGATGCGGCGGCGCAGCGAGGCTTCATATTCCTTCATCGTGTTGCTGTCCTTCAGGAAGAGGTCCCATTTGTTGACCACCAGCACGCAGGCCTTGCGGTTGCGGACGATGAGGTTGAATATGCTCATGTCCTGAGCCTCCATTCCGGTGTTCGCGTCGATCATCAGGATGCAGACATCGGAATGTTCGATTGCCCTGATGGAACGCATCACGGAGTAGAACTCCAGATCCTCGTTGACCTTGGCTTTCCTGCGCATTCCGGCGGTGTCCACGAGCATAAACTCGTGCCCGAACTTGTTGTAGAGGGTTGAGATCGAGTCTCTTGTGGTTCCGGCCACCGGGGTCACGATGTTCCTTTCCTCTCCGAGAAGCGCGTTCGTCAAAGAAGACTTGCCGACATTAGGCTTCCCGACAATCGCGATGTGAGGAAGGTCCGGACGGTCATTGTCCTGCTGCGGTGTCTCTTCCGGGAGAACCTTAAGCACCTCGTCCAGAAGGTCGCCGGTTCCGCTTCCGTTGGCAGCGGATGTCGCCCAGATCTCTCCCAGTCCCAATGAATAGAACTGATAGGCGTCGAACATCTTATCTCCGGAATCCACCTTGTTGACACACAGGACGACAGGCTTTTTGCTCCGGCGGAGAATGTCGGCGATCTCGGCGTCGTAGTCGGTGATGCCGGCGGCGGCCTCGACCATAAATATGATCGCGTCGGCCTCCTCGATGGCGATCACTACCTGTTTGCGGATCGCCTCCTCGAACACATCATCCGAATTGGTCGTCCAGCCTCCCGTGTCCACCACGGAGAACTCCTTGCCGCACCATTCGCATTTGCCGTAGTGGCGGTCTCTTGTCACGCCGGCGGTCTCGTCAACGATGGCCTGACGCATTCCGACAAGTCTATTGAAAAGTGTGGACTTGCCGACATTCGGGCGTCCCACAATGGCTACTAAACTCATAACTCAATCTCTCGCAGGCAGGCAATTGCCTGTGTTAAAACATTATCACACATTCGATGACCATTGCCGGTCGTGTCATTCACCTTGTTTCGGCTTCTTGTTCCCGAACTCATATTCATAGAAACCGCATCCGGTGCAGGCGTCGCTGTAGGAACCGGTGCAGGAAGCATTCCTTTTGGGCTTCTTTTTTGAGAAGATCTCCTCGTCCTGCTCCCTCATGCACTTGATTCCCATCTTCCGCATATTCTCGTTGCGGCTTATCTCCGTCTCCGGGAATTTCCCGTTCTTCCGGAATATGATGTTGAAGCACATTCCGATCACTCCGATCCCGAGGATGATTATCGCGGCGAGAACTGTCTTCATCTCTTAGAATATGAATTCCGTGCTGATAGGCTCGTAGTTGTAAACCTTGCGGATGATCGCCGCAAAGGTCTCAGCCATCGAGACTACCTTTATCTTGCTTGTGTCGGCTCCTTCCTTGAGAGGAATGGTGTCGGTGACGAACACTTCCTTCAGGCAGGAGTTGTTGATCCTGTCGTAAGCCGGACCTGAAAGCACAGCGTGTGTCGCACAGGCTCTTACGCTTGCGGCTCCTTTCTCCATCAACACCTCGGCGGCCTTCACAAGGGTCCCGGCGGTGTCGATGAGGTCGTCCACAATCACGATGTTCTTGCCTTCCACGTCACCGATGGCGGTTATGGAGGCGACAACATTGGCTCTTTCGCGGGACTTGTGGCAGATGATCACCGGGCAGGCGAGTTCCTTGGCGTAGGCGTTGGCCCTCTTCGCTCCACCCATATCCGGGGCGGCGATCGCAAGGTTCTCGATGTTCAGTGACCTGAGGTAAGGGATGAACACCTTGCTGGCGTAGATGTGATCCACCGGAAGGTCGAAGAAACCCTGGATCTGGTCGGCGTGGAGGTCGCAGGTCATAATCCTGTCCACTCCGGCCGCGGTCAGAAGATTGGCCACCAGCTTCGCTCCGATCGAGACGCGAGGCTTGTCCTTGCGGTCCTGTCTAGCCCATCCGAAGTACGGCATCACAGCGATCACCTTGTCTGCGGAGGCTCTTTTGGCGGCGTCAATTGTCAACAGAAGTTCCATCAGGTTCTCCGTAGGTGGGAAAGTTGACTGCAGGATGAACACGGTAGCGCCTCTGACGCTGTCCGTGAAAGAGGGAACGAACTCTCCATCGCTGAATTTGGTTACTTCGGACGCGCCAAGGTGATACTTCTCTCCAGCCGCGGCCCCGATGATGTTCAGTTCGTCAACAACCTTGCAAGCAAAGTCTTTTGAGGCTCTGCAGGCAAACAATTCCATTCTGTGTTCCATGTGCATTAAACTATGCTATAAATTAATATATTGTTGAATATAGTCCAGTATATCTTCCTTTCCGGCTCCAGTCTCGGCGCTGGACGCGAACATAGGCGGCATCTCCTCCCAATCCTCCGACAGGATCTCCTTGTCCCGCTCGATCTGCGCCTTCAACGCATTCGGCCCAAGTTTGTCACCTTTTGTGAATATGATCGCGAACGGAACCCCGTTCTCTCCGAGCCCCGCCAGGAACTCCCTGTCGATCTTGGTGATGTCGTGCCTGGAGTCGATCAGCACAAAGAGCACAACCATCTCCTCCGACTTTTCAATGTAGTCATTGATCATCTTGCGGAGCTCCTCGCGTCCTTTTTGTGAGATCTTGGCGAATCCGTAGCCCGGAAGATCGACGAGATACCAGCTGTCGTTGATGATGAAGTGGTTGATCAGTTTGGTCTTTCCAGGGGTTGACGAAGTCTTGGCAAGCTTGCGGTTGCCACACAACATGTTGATCAGCGATGACTTGCCGACATTAGAGCGTCCTATGAACGCGAACTCCGGCAGTCTGCGGGAGGGCTTTTGGCTGACTCTGGTGCAGCTGCCTGCGAATTTTGCTTCAGTTATGGTCATCTTTCTTTCTACCTCTGCGATTCTTTTACAAAGATAGTTGATTTTTGTTAATTTTGTAAGAGATAGGAAACGTTATTATGGAAAAGAAGTACATAGACCTGTTTACCCTTCAGGCTCGTCTGAAATCCGTTGTGGAAGGCTTGTTCCCGCAACGGCTGTGGGTCAAGGCCGAAATCAGCAGCCTGAGCCGCAAGCAGAACGGCCATTGCTACCTGGAACTTTCCCAAAGCGAGGGTGGTGGAGTGGTCGCCAAGACCCGCGCCACGATCTGGGCGTTCCGCTGGAATATGATCGACCAGCGTTTCAGAAGCGTGACCGGTTCATCCTTGGAAGCCGGGATGGAGATCCTTGCCAGCGTGCAGGTCAGCTACCATCCGCTGTACGGATTTTCATTGAATATAGATGACATCGATCCGGAGTTCACCCTCGGCGCGAACGAGCGTCGCAGGCAGGAGACGATCGAGCGGCTCACAAGAGAAGGCCTGCTTGACCTCCAGAAGCGTCTGCGGCTTCCCGCTCTGCCATATTCATTGGCGGTTATCTCCGCTCCGGGAGCTGCCGGCTTCGGCGACTTCCGCCACCATCTGATTGACAATGAATATGGTTTCGTGTTCAACGTGAGGTTGTTCGAGGCTTTGATGCAGGGTGACGGCGCGCCGGCTTCGATAATGGCGGCGTTCGCTGAGATTCTGTCCTCGCCGGTTCATTACGACGCTGTGCTGATCATGCGTGGTGGCGGCTCTGATTTGGATCTGGGATGTTTTGATGACTACGATCTGGCCGTTACCATCGCCCGCTGTCCGGTTCCGGTATTCACGGCGATCGGGCACGACAAGGATCATCACGTGGCGGACATGGTCGCCAACACTTTCGTGAAGACTCCTACGGCTCTGGCCGACCTGTTTCTAGACTGCTACATCGCTGAGGACCAACGGTTAGGGACGCTGGAGTCCCGTCTGATGATGTCATTTAACAACCGTTTGGCGGCGATGTCTTCCCGTGTCGACTTGCTAGAGGCCCGTGTCCGCCGTCAGGCTGACGCCCGTGTGTCGGACGCGATGCACAAGGTGGAAATCCTGGGCGCGGCTCTGACGAAGGCTGTCGAGAACAGGATCGTCGGTCAGGAACATCATCTGGACAGATTGTCTGACAGGATCCTGCACGGTGCCGACAGAAGCCTCTACAAGGCCGGTTCCGCTTTGGATCGGATTGAGCAGAGGCTGAGAGGCCGTGTAGGTGTCGTGCTTTCCGGAGCCTTGTCGCATCTTATGATGGTCGAGACGATAATCGCCGCCAACGATCCTCGTAACATTCTCCGCAAGGGCTTTGTCCTCGCCTTGGACCGGGACGGTGTCAAGATGGATTCTGCCACCAAGACCCGTGTCGGTGACCGTGTGCGTATGATGTTCGCTGACGGTACCGTCAAGTGCGGAGTCGTGGAGGTTGACCTTAAAAGTAATGTGCCCGGAAGCGAGGACGAAAACATCCCGGCTATGAGTGAAATCAGTTAAAAATCAATTAATATGTCAGAGAAGAAATTTGATTACACCAAGGCGGTCACCGAACTGGACGAGATCGCCGCCAAAGTAGAGGACCCAGCTACCAGCCTGGATGACATCGGAGCCCTTGTCAAGCGCTCCAAGGAACTAATCGAGTCCTGCCGCAAGTACCTCCGCACCGTCCGCGACTCCATCGAGGACAGCAAGGAATAACCTCCGGTCACTGATCCCGCCGAAGTGACCGATGCTTTCAAAGAAATATTTCCAGCAGTTGAAAATCGGTGAAAAAGGCTGTCAAGAAAGATTCCATTTCTGCTGATAGTTATGTGCACATAAGTTAAGAAAATTGCACGACGATCAGTGCGATTTTCGCAAAATTATGCATGGAAAAACGTGCTGCAAACTCCACGATGTGATTGCCGGATAGTTTTATGAACCCCGACAGGCGCGATAACGCCTCTTTTTGCGCTTGTCGGAGTTCAAATGTGCCTCGATAGGCGCGGAAAAGGGGGAATATGCGCTCATCGAGGATTGACGCACCTTGACGGACCGGACAGCTACCTTGCGGTTGATGACACCGAAATCGGCTCTGGCGCGCGAATCCCGCTTTGGATGTTCGGCTTTCTCTATTGATATCGTATTCGACTTGAATCAACGCTAAAGTCGGTTATGCAGTGTATTATAACTTGCCTTTTGGGGGCTTTCGTGCGTGGACGCAGTCCATTTGCGCACGTGGTGTTCAGCTTTGTCTAGCGCGTGAGTAAAAGATGTGGTTCGGCGCACGGAGAACGGTTGACAAGGTCACAGACACTGGCTTGGGTGGTGTGGTTTCTGGGATGCTATTCCACGAGAAAGTCGTAAAACGGCGTCCAAATGTAATTGTTTGGCTGGAGGTATAGCTCTTTTGTTTTGAAGTCGATGATCATGTTGAAGCGCTTCAGAAAATTGTTACCCACTGTGCCGTCAATGTCACTCTTGCTCTGCATACCTTCTGTCAATGTGGAGAACGCACCGGCGACTTTCGGTAATATATAAGGTCCGACAGTGACCTCGTCGAAAAAGACATTTCTGAGTTCTCCGCTTCCTCCATCTGAGCTGGAAATATGTGAGATGGCGAATGGCTTTTGGGTGTTGAGCAGATTGTGGCTGTTCACGAATGGGGTGTTAAGGTCGATTACCCTGTCTGATCCGGTGTCAACTTCCAACAGCAGATAATATTCAGTGCCGCTGATTTTCACGGGCATCGTGATGAAAGGCACATCGTATTTGTACTCGAATGGAAACGGAATCAGTTCTGAACTGACTTCAAGCGGCTCTTTCTTCGAGTAGCAGTAAATTGTCATATCGTCATAGTTGATTTCGATGTTGAAGGCTCTTAACGCGTTGAGTCCCACCACACCGTCCCAGTACTCCGGAGGGTAAGGAATATGTGCGCATCCAGCCTTTTCGTATTGGACGGTGCCGATCTTCACGGAATTGTCGTGGCTATATTCCACAGTGTTCTCACCGGACGCACCAAGATTATCGATCGCCTCTCCTTTATGAATATGCCCTTGGAGTTTTGGCGAATTGGTGTTCAGAACAAGAGACGACGCACCTGTGTCCACAAGGAAATTCAATGAATCTGACCCGTTTACAAACGCCGTGACATAAATCCGGTTATCCTCTGCAAGGTGAAAAGGAATCTCTCCTTCCGGTTGCCTGTCCACAATCTTCGCATCAATGTTCAGATAGATCAATACAGAAAATGTGCACAACAAAATCCTGAAATGTCTCATAACCAGTATGATTTTAATGTAAAGTTATCTTTTTTCTGGTAAAAAGACAAGAGATGAAAAGTCTTATAATGTGTTTGACATTGTGTGCTCCGTGAGCTGGAAGTACGCTTCTGCGCACAGACAGAACGAGAAGTGGCTCAACTCGCGTCATAGATTGTGTCTTGGTGAGCCATGCGGGATGATCCCGATCCGTTTTTGAGGATTGACAGGATATTCGCTATTTGAAAGAAAATTTACTATATTTGCAGAAACAGGAAGGGTTCCGCCGGAAAAGGGCGGGACTCCGTTTTAATATTATGGTCCCGAAAAGGGAGGGCGGAGGGCAATGGCCGCTTGTTTATTTTAGTAAATTGTTTGTCTGCACGTGATTGCCCGCTTGTGGACAGGAAAGAGCATTGGAAAACAGATTGTTGCGTGGCCTGTGACGAAGAGCCGGGCCGGGCGGTCCGTTTTCTTTGATGAAGACAAAGTAAAAATAATAACTGGTTTCATTATGGCTGAAATTCATTATATGACCCAAGAAGGGTTGGATAAGCTGAAGAAGGACCTCGCCGACGCGTTGGCGCAGCGTCCGGTGATCTCCGCCGCGATCGGGGAGGCAAGGGAAAAGGGTGACCTTTCCGAGAATGCTGAATATGACGCTGCCCGTGACGCTCAGGGGCTGCTGGAGGTGAAGATTGCGAAGCTCAAGGACCTCGTGGCAAACGCGAAGGTTATCGACGAGTCCAAGATCGGCACGGACAAGGTGCAGATAATGAACAAGGTAAAAGTGGAGAACATCGCCGCCAAGCAGGTGATGGAGTTCACCATCGTCGGCGAGACCGAGGCCGATTTCGCCCACGGGAAGCTCGCTTCCACAACGCCTATCGCAAAGGCTCTGATCGGGCACTCGAAGGGTGAGATTGTGGACGCCAAGGTGCCTTCCGGAATCATCAAGTTCAAAATCCTCGACATCACACTCTAAGACGATGGCTACGATATTCACGAAAATCGCAAAAGGGGAGATTCCTTCATTCAAGGTGGCCGAGAATGATGAGTTCTACGCCTTTCTGGACATAAGCCCTCTTGCGAAAGGGCATACTCTTGTCATTCCTAAGAACGTTGAGGATGACTACATCTTCCATCTGGACGAGAAGACCTACGAAGGGCTGTGGGCGTTTGCCCGCAAGGTGGCGATCGCCATCAAGGCCGCCGTGCCTTGCCAGCGTGTGGGAGTCTGCGTGCTCGGAATGGAAGTGCCTCACACTCACATTCATCTGGTTCCGCTCCAGACCGAGGCCGACATGGACATCAAGAAAAAACGCTTGGAGATCTCGCCTGAGGAAAACAAAGCGATCGCCGAAGCTATATTCAATGAATATGAAAAATTGTAGAAACCTACTTCTCGCGGCAGCCGTTCTGGTCGCCGCCTCTTCGTGCTCGGACAAGGTTCAGGTCAAGGGTACGCTTGCCGGTGCGCCTGACACCCAAGTCGTTGTGAAACAGCTGTCCGGAAGCACGCTGGTGACCTTGGACACCCTCAAGACGGACGCTTCGGGAGCATATTCCTGCAAGATTGATGTGCTTAAGGGGCAGCCGCAGTTCGTTTACCTTTTCAAAGGGGACACCAAGATCGCGTCGCTACTTCTCCAGAAGGGGGACAAGGTGAAGGTCGCTTCCGACACCCTTGGGAAATATTCCGTCGAAGGTTCGGAGGAGAGCGAGAAACTGCGTCAGGTCGAGGAGGATTTCGCCGCGTTTATGGACAAGTTTTCCGCTGATGCCGCCGCTGGTGACAACGCCGCAGCTTCAAAGGATTACATTGAATATTACCGTGGCTGCGTCAAGTACATTATGACGAACTCCAAGTCATTGACTTCCATTCCGGTGCTGTACCAGAAGGTCAACGAGAGCTTCCCGATCTTCAGCCAGGCGACCGATGCCATTCTGTTTCAGAATGTTCACGATTCTCTGATGACTGTCTATCCGGAGTCCAAGTATTTGGAGGCTCTCAAGAAAGAGGCCGAGAAGAGATTCAACATATTCAATCTCAGCCAGAGGGTTCAGAATGCGCGGGAGTCTTCATACCCTGATTTGAACCTTCCTTCGGTTGACGGTACCAAGGTGAAACTCAGCGAGGTCGCTTCGAAGGCTGTGCTAGTCTATTTCTGGCAGGCCGCCGACGCCGCGCAGAAGATGTTCAACCAGGACGTGCTGATGCCGCTTTACAAGGAATATCACCCTAAGGGGCTGGAGATATACTCAGTGTCCCTTGACACCGACAAGGGTGTCTGGGCGAGTGCCGTTAAGAGCCAGAACCTGCCTTGGATCAATGTCTGCGATGGTTTGGGTGCCGCTTCTCAGGCTGCGGTACTGTACAACATAAGTCGTGGCCTTCCTGTCGCCTATCTGATTGTTGACGGAAACCTGGCACCGGATGTCATCAAGAATGCCAATGATTTGCGCAAGGCTGTCGCATCGAAACTTTAATTATGGAACGTAAGACGAGAGTAAGATTCGCGCCGTCACCGACCGGTCCGCTGCATATGGGCGGAGTCCGCACGGCTCTCTATAACTACCTCTATGCCAAGCAGCGCGGAGGTGATTTCATCATCAGGATCGAGGACACTGACTCCCATAGGTTCGTGCATGGAGCCGAGGAATATATCATCGAGGCCCTGAACTGGTGCGGAATCATTCCTGACGAAGGTGTGGACGAGAACGGAAAGGTTGTCGAGACCGCTTCCGAGCGTCATCCGCACGCTCCTTACCGCCAGAGTCAGAGGCGCGGAATATACCGTAAGTATGCCGAGCGGCTGATCGAGAACGGCTACGCCTACTATGCTTTCGACTCCTCCGAGGCTTTGGAAAAGGCCCGCGCTGAGGCTGAAGCCGCAGGTAAGACATTTATCTACAATCAGGTGACAAGGATGACGATGCGCAACTCGCTGACCCTCCATGAGGATGAGGTCAAGCGGCTGCTTGAGGAGACTTCCGACTGGACCGTACGCTTCAAGATGCCGACCGACACGGTTGTCAAGATGGATGATCTGATCCGAGGTCACATCGAAGTGAACACCGACACCCTCGACGACAAGGTGCTCTGGAAGAGGGCCGATGAACTGCCTACCTACCATCTTGCCAACATCGTGGACGATCACCTGATGGAGATCACCGAGGTCATCCGTGGAGAGGAATGGCTTCCGTCCCTGCCGCTCCACTATATGCTCTACAAGGCTTTCGGCTGGGAGGACACGATGCCTCGCTTCGCTCATCTGTCACTGCTTTTGAAGCCGGACGGGAAGGGCAAACTGAGCAAGCGTGACGGCGACAAGCTCGGTTTCCCTGTCTTCCCTCTCAAATGGGTGAACGCCCAAGGGGAGGTCTCCAGAGGCTACCGTGAGGACGGTTACTTCCCGGAGGCTTTCGTGAACCTGCTTGCGTTCCTCGGCTGGAACCCTGGCGACGACCGTGAGATGTTCACGATGGACGAGCTCATCAAGGCATTCTCCCTTGACCGCATCGTCAAGTCCGGCGCCCGCTTCAACCCGGAGAAAGCCCGCTGGTATAACAAGGAATATCTTCGCCTGAAATCTGACGATGAACTCACCGAGCTTTTCGTGCCGATTCTTGAGGAGCACGGAATGAAGGTTGTCGAATGCCCTCATCGCGCCAAGGCCGCAGGTGCTGAGGTAAATGCCTTGGGTGCTGATCTGAGCAAGCATATATTCACAAAAGGTTACGTTCAGAACGTCATCTCCTTCACCAAGGAGAGAGCCACGTTCGTGAAGGATTTCTGGACGATAGCTTCGTATCTTTTCGTTTCCCCTGAGGATTTTGAGAAGTACGGGATCAAGGCCGGCGCTGCCGTGGAGCCTCAGAGCAACGATCCTCGCCGTCAGGCCGATCCTCGCGCGAAGGTCTATGACGATGCCGCCACAGCGCCGTTCCTCGCCAAGGACGTTGACAAATTCTGGAAGCCAGAGAACGCAGAATATGTCGCCAAGGTCGCTTCCTTCATTGATGAATATGCCGGAGAATGGACAGTTCCCGCCTTCGAGAAGGCTCTTGAGGATTACATCCGTGGCAATGAATGGCCGATGGGCAAGGTGATGAACGCCACCCGTTTAGCCCTTGCCGGTGCCGCCAGCGGCCTCGGAATCGCCGACATAATCGTCCGCATAGGCAAGCCCGAGACCCTCTCCCGCATCGCCTACGCCACCGCCCGTCTGGCATAGGGCTGACGTTGCTCCTGATGGCAAACCGGTGGCCGACGTTTATGCTTACCAATGGCACAACCCTTAGGCACGGCCTGTAAGCCTCCCACTTTCAGACATCGCTTTGTCCGGTGAAAGCCCACTTTCTCCGGACAAAGATTGTATTGCAACCATTTTGTCCGGCGTTTCGCCGGACAAACACCAAACAGAAACAACTTATAGAATTTATTTATTGCGATAAACAAATCTGATACAAATTTGTTTATCGCAATAAACATTTCTATATTTGCAAAAAGCATTGCATTATGGATATTTTATTCGACCGCCACCTTGAATACCTATCTGATGTACCTACGGAATTCACTCGTGGACTGATGAATGTGATAGATTGGGATTCAAGGCTTGTGATGATTCGTGGGCCGAAAGGAGTCGGGAAATCCACTCTGATGCAGCAGTATGTGCTGAAGAATTACCTCCCTACAGATCGCCATATTCTTTATTGCTCCGCCGACACGGCATATTTTTCCAACCACACGCTGCTTGACACAGCATCCGAATTTGTGAAGATGGGCGGCAAGGTTCTTCTTATTGACGAGATTCACAAGTACGAGAACTGGAGCAGGGAAATCAAGGAGATCTATGATCTCTATAAAGGATTGAAGGTTATCCTCAGCGGATCATCACTGATTCAATTAAATGACGGACAGGCGGATCTGTCAAGAAGGGCTGATGTGTATGATATGCCGGGATTATCCTTCAGGGAATATCTTTGGTTCCGCACCAAGCGTGAGATAAAGCCTGTACACCTACATCAACTTCTATCCGACCCCAATGGGTTCTGCCTGGCGGTAAGAAAGGTATGCCGCCCGTTGGAATTTTTCCCAGATTATCTTAAAAGCGGTTATTACCCTTTCTCGTTTGAAAAAAGCAAGACCTACAAGAATCTTGTGGAAAATGTAGTCAATTACATCATTGACAGCGAATTGACAAGATACAGAGGAATAAGTGTCTCCAACACGAGAAAGATAGGCGCTCTTCTTCAAGTGATCTCCGGAATGCTGCCATACCTCGTGGATGTGTCAAAATTATCAAGAAGTCTGAGCATCGACAGAGTCACACTCTTAAAGTATTTCAAATACCTTGATGAAGCGAAAGTGATCAGATGTCTATACACAGAAATGGACAAGATTTCCGATCTTCAGAAGCCCGACAAACTGCTGATGGACAACACAAATCTCCTCTACACATTCTCTGATGGCGAACCTGAGACAGGAACCGCGCGAGAGACATTCTTCTGTAATCAATTGGCCTCCGCCGGACACAAGATTGAGTACGGAGGACTTAAAACAGGAGATTTCAGGATAGACCACAAAAATGTGATAGAGGTTGGAGGTGCAGGAAAGGATTACTCCCAGATAAATGACGCTGACATCAAGAACGCAGCTCTTGCCGTTGACAACATAGATATGGCAAACGGCAAGAAAATTCCACTCTGGGCTTTCGGCTGCCTATATTGACTGCGTCACGACAAGAGAAGGCAGCATCCACTTCATTGGAAAGCTCACCAGCGGCGAGGTCTAAGAGCATATTCCCGTTTCAGTAGAATCTTGACATAAAAGCCCGAGTTTTGATAATGTTTCAAAACTCGGGCTTTTATCTACCCTTATTGATGTTGTCATCAACATCCAATTTACTCAGGTCAATAACCTTGCCTTCGTGGATGACATACTTACTCTGGTCTTCCGCTTCTGCAGCAGAGACGCTTCGGTCGAGAACATCGGCCATCTTTGCTTTTGCCCTAGCCAGTTTCTCGTCGTCTATCTGATTATAGAAAAGGCCAGCCAGGTACATGATGGGAGCAAATTTCTCATTGTACCATCCCTTTTCAAAGATTTCCGGCTTGGATGCATCGTAGAGGTTTTCCAGAAGGTTAGTAAGGACTTTGAAGCGGTCCTTCCATTCGTCCATCTCTAGAATCCGGTTGTAAGCCTGTCGGTACATCTCAATTTGGTCGAGGGTGTCGGTCTCTTCCATGATCTTGTCCAGACTGATGCCGATAGAAAGCAGGAACTGGTCAATCTCCTCAATGCACTCGGCGGAATTTGCTCGACCGGTCCCAGCTACCTCATCTTATTTTTCGACAGACGGGTCGCATTCAATCCGGTCCCAACCCAAGGCAACGAGTCGCTGGATTAGGGACTGTTCTATGTCGTCTTCGCTGATAAATGCTTTCATAGTCGTTAATGCTAAGGAATTAGACCTTTCTCCTTGAGGATTTTCATCATAGCTAGATCTTCTTCAGTAGGAATGGGGACTTTCACAGCAGTGCTCTCAGCAGGCTCATAGTCAGCTATCCATTGCTTGAAGAGATTCTTAAGCAAAGCACATATCCTCTCATCGTTGTGAACGATATTATCCAAATTCCATTCATTTAAAGAGGAATTGCCCAACTTATTACATATGGCGATTTTAGATTCTATGTAACATTTTTTCTTCTTATCAAAGTAATTGTTGCTTGCGGACCCATTCTGCTTCTTCTCGAGAGGGAGTTTATTCCCAAGGTGCTCTAACTTATCGTTGGCTTCTTCCACATCAAGGTTGTAATATCTTGTGTCCCAAGTTTGTGGAAAAATATGCTCAATTTCCCAATATACGGGCAATAAGTCTTCTTGCTTTTCTTCCTGATAGGCCAGAAGCTTAAGCAACATTCTCTCTACTTTCCGGTTAGGCTTAATTAATAGATTGTCTGTCCTGGTCTTTTCAGCCTGCAACTCGTACTCATCGTCTGTCTTCTTTTCGGTAAAGCCTGCGGTGAAGTCTGGATGATATGTGTTGATAATTTGAGCATTCAGTTTTAGGATATCTCCCTTTACAGCGCTAATGGTAGGTTGCTCAAGGAAGCGTGTAAGCAGCATTACATAGAGTTTCCTGAGGAACTTCAAGAACAACTCTTCAAAATCCTCTCTATCCTTATACTGCATATAGAAAATAGATACCGGGTATTTCCAGTATTCATTTGAGTAGGATGATAGGCAGTCAAGGATCTTCCGAATATCCATATTCTGGCTCCAGGATTCACTTTCAATAGAGTCACGGCCGTTAACAACTTCCCAGAGATGCAAACTTTCTGCAAGCGCATCGATCACTTCAACGGAAAGCCGGTTCTTGCCCTTTTCGAGATAATACTTCCTGACACCAGGCGTTGTGGTTTTCACGTCATTCTCTTTCGCCCGGATGTAAAACATATGATAGTAGAAAAGGGACTGTATGCTCTCCGAGACCTTGGTAGAGTCAGTCTCCAGCTTCTTCCATTTTTCTATAAACACTTTCTTCCCAGCCTCATCAAGATGCTTGTAGATATAAGATTTGAATATATCAGCATCTGAAAGCGGGAGGCCTCTGTTGTTTAGCGTGTTGAAGATGGTAAGTGCTGTTTCCTGGTCATCTGCATCTATAGGCAGCAGAATGGTATAATTGAGCAGAGCCAGGATGAATTCAAAGATCTGATTCGGGCTATTCTTTGATTTTTCCGAATATATTTCAATGAATTTGTTGAAGTTGCGGGAATAATTGTCAGTGGCATTGGGATCCGCTTTCCCGGTTTCGAGAATCTTCCGCAGCAGCTCGTTACCAGAATCAGAAACCACCTCCGAGCGGAGCAGCATCTGGCTCCTATCCTCCTTGCCAGTCATCTCATCCCGCTTCCATAGGGCTGGGATGATTTGGCCGATGAAGTGGGTGACTTTATCGGACTTTGTCTCCTCGTTCTCTAACATAGAAAAGACTGCCCTGAGAAGCAGGAATAATGATGTAATACGTTGCTGGCCATCAATGATTTGGTGTTCTCCTCTTTCCGTATAGGAAACGACGCAGCCGAGGAAATAACTCTTTGCGCCGTCCGGTTGTGTACGGTCTATGGAGAATCCCCAAATATCATCGAAAAGTGTGCAAATCTCATCATCGCTCCAGGAATAAGGGCGCTGATACTCCGGAATGACAAAGGGCACTTCTTGTCCGCTGGCCAATAATTGTAAGACGGTCTGTTTATTTACGTTAATGTTTGCTGCTGCCATAAGACTTATTATTTTTATTTAAGTTTCGCAAGTAAATATTAAACGAAAAAAGCTAGGTCGAAAATCCTGAAACATTTGGTGGTTTCATTGATTTTCAGCATATTAGAGTAGGTAAACAACAATATACACCTAGCATGAGCAAAGATAGGCAAATAGTTTCGGAGTTGCGCAATTTTTTCACAGAAAGTGGCTGCGGACTCGGCATACAAAGGATAATGAACGTTCTCGGCACCATAAACATCACAGAAAGGCAGATGGCCTTCGAGAAGAGGCGCAACTGCAAGTTCACCTGTGCCCAGGTGATCCAGCTGATGATCCTCTTCCCGTTCTTTTCCATCAAGAATGCCGCGGATTACTGCGGAAGCGCGCCTGCAGTCTCTGTTTGGCTGCCGTAAGGATATGTTCTATCGCGTCCTTTCCAATGACAGGATTGACTGGCGACGCATTCTCCGCCACGTCAACAAGAAACTTGCGGTCAATATCGCCGTGCGCTCTGACGCCAAGGACACCGGACATACTACCTGCATGATTGTTGACGATACTGATATGCCCAAGACCGGCCGCAAGGGTGAATGGAAAGCGTTGCTGTCAACAGACACCACTCTGTCACCCTACAAGGCCTATCAAATATACTCCATGCGCTGGTCTATCGAGGTGTCCTTTCACGAATGCAAATCCTTACTGGGGCTTGGCAAATGCCAATGCAGGACTTCGGGTCTCAGATCACTTCAATATCACTAAGCATGCTGCAATACAACTTGCTGTCGTACATCAAGAGGTTCGAGTCATACGAGACATCGGTAGCCTGTTCCGTGAAATCACCTCCCAGACCGTTGAACTCTCTGTCACTGAGAGGATCTGGGGACTCATTCAGCAACTCGTGTCAGCCGTCGCAGAATTGTTCTCTGCAGACTTCGATGAAATCTTGACCAACATCATTTACAAAAACAAACAACTTAATGTCATAATGAAGGTGGTTCAACAACTGCAACCAGTTGCCTGAATCACTTTCGAAACTTAAATGATTATGCAATAACTTATCTTTCTATAGTGGATGCGTATGCCCTTACCTCATCTTAAAATCAGCCTCACGATTCTGTTGATCAATCAACGCGGTGATTTTTCCCTCAATGAGTGATGATTTCCTGCGTTTTATTCCCTTAATGAGGGAAAATTGCTATATTTGCGCGGAAGTTATACAAATTCATGTTATTATGATTGACACACAACTTTATGAATATATGATGGAGATGCTGAGGAAAACTCCCACGGGGTTTCATCGGTATCTTTATCAGGATATTCCCTGGGAGGCGCAACTTGTCGGGATCACCGGGGCGAGAGGAATCGGAAAGTCCACGATGATAAGGCAGTATATTCTTGGAAATCAAGATAAAGGACGATTCCTCTATGTTTCGGCTGACCACACGTATTTCGCTGACCATAGATTATCCGATCTGGCGGATGAGTTTGTAAAGGATGGGGGAACGCATCTGTTCATTGATGAGGTGCATAAGTATAGTGACTGGTCAAGGGAACTGAAGCAGATTTATGATGTTCATTCAGATTTGCACGTGGTGTTCACTGGATCTTCTATTTTGGATATCGAGGACGGTGCCGCGGATTTGAGCCGTCGCGCGCTTGTCTATCCGATGAGCGGACTCTCGTTCAGAGAGTATCTGAAACTCTTCCACAAAGTTGATGCACCGACATATTCATTGGTGGATATTCTTGCAGGGAAGGGAGAGATCCCTGGCATTGAGCATCCGTTGCCATATTTCCGTGAATATTTGAGGAAAGGGTATTATCCTTTTTCGGGTGAGATTGGATTTGAGATGCGTCTGCAGCAGGTTGTGTCGCGGACGATTGAGTCAGATATCGCACAGCACGTCAACTTGAAGGCCTCCACCGCCCGTAAGTTGAAGAAGATGCTTGCCATCATAGCTTCGCTGGCACCTTACAAGCCGAGTATGGAGAAACTGGCGGTGGAGATAGGGGTTAGCAAGAACAATGTTCCTGAATATCTGACGTATATGGAAAAGACAGGCCTTATCGGCCAACTTCGGGATGACACAGGAGGGCTCCGTGGATTGGGAAAGGTAGAGAAAGTTTACATCGACAACCCTAACTTGATGTATGCGCTGTCGGGAAGTTCGGTTGACATCGGTAATGTCCGGGAGACCTTTTTCTATAATCAGACGAAGGTCCGTAACGATGTCATCTCGTCTAAGGAATCGGATTTTGTGATTGGCAAAAACACTTTTGAGATAGGTGGCCGCAAAAAAGGACGGAAGCAGATAGAAGGAATAGCTGGCGGCATAATTGTGAAAGACGACATTGAATATGCCCACGGCAACGTCATTCCGCTCTGGCACTTCGGGCTTAACTATTAGGCTAACGTTGTATTTTATCCAAAACTATTCGTATAGTGGATAAATAAGGCTTTTTTTATCCACTACAGAGCGTTTGGATAGTGTGAAGACCTTGTGTGGAAACCCATTGATTGCTATCTTTGTAATAATAAACATTAGAATTATGGCAAAGGGTTTCGGGAACACGTGGTGGGGGAGCAGGTGGCTGCTTTCGCTGACGCACATCGACTATGAGAACCGGATTCCGCGCGGGGCGACGTACGCTCGGGCTGGCGCGGTGCGGGAGATCAAGATTAAGGGGAATGTCATCAGCGCGAAGGTGGAAGGAAGACGGCCTCGGCCATATTCAGTCACCATCATTGTGCCGCCGTTTTTCCCGGAGGACGTGGAGAAACTTCTTCAGGGGATTATGGCGAGACCGGACATCGTCTCGAAACTGCTTAAGCATGAGCTGGATCCGGCGGTTATGGACATCGCTTCGGAGTGTGGGCTCAAGATATTTCCGGAAAAATGGACTGACTTCAAGATGCAGTGCAGCTGCCCGGACTGGGCGGTGCCGTGCAAGCATCTGGCGGCGGTTATCTATATGATGAGCCGGGAGATTGACAACAATCCTTTTCTGGTGTTCACGATCCACAATGTGGATCTGCTGGAGGAACTGAAGAAACGTGGGGTGACGGTGGACGAGGCGGCCAAGACGGCGGCTGTGCCGTCAGTCAAAGACGTTGTCGAGTTCCGGAAATCGGCCAAGGAGGTAAGCAAGGAGGCTCCTGAATTTCATAGGGTTAACTTCTCGCGTCTGTCGGACAGACTGGATGTTCTTCTGATGCTGCTTCCGGCTGACCCGACATTCGATCTGAACGGAGACTTCAAGGAACAATACTCATCGCAGATGCGGAAAATCCGCGGCAATGCGCTCAAATTCTTCGAGGGGAAACTCACTCCGGAAAGGCTTTTCCCGTCACTGATGCTTTCCAATGAATATAATGAATATGTCCTGTCAGGAGATTCCGCAGTGTCACTGGAATCCGATCTGCTTCTGAACTGGAATATGAACTATTCGCTTGATGGAAAGGAGTTTACCAAGGCGGATGAGAACGCTGTCCTGCGAGAGATAGCCGGAATCAATCCAGACTTCATACCGGACTATTCCCCGAGCGTGGCCGCTGTGCATCAAGGGTTTCTGGCATCGATGCACTTGATGGCGAACGGGGACATCGCCCCGCAGATTGTCAGGCTGGCGGACGGGAACTGCGCAATCCGATGGATTCCTTGCACTGTGGATCCGGAGGTGACATCACTGCTGGAGTCTCTGGAGGCCATCATTCCGGACACGATGATCCGGTTCAAGGTCGGGAAGTCAGGAAAGTACGTGAAGAACAAGGCCGAGACACTGCTCTCTTACCTTTTGGGTAAACTTGTGCCGGAACTCAGTCTGGCGTCGCACAGGCCGCTTACCGGGATATTCTTTGATGGTGAACGTTATGCCTTTGACCAGCCTGGCGAAAGGGAGATTCCAGGCAGCATCGCCGCCTGGTTGTCGTCATATTCAATACGCCAGTCTCGTTTCGTGCCGGTGCTGACGGTTGATGAGAATGTGGACGGGATGTTCTATGTGAACCTCGGGGTCGAGGATGTCGAGGCTCCGGAGAAGTGGATCACTGCTTTGTCGAATGTCCTTGCCAAGGATGAGTTTGCGGCGTCTCGTCTTCCGATTCTGAAAGCGTTCACGGATCTTTCGGTGATTATCCCGGAGGTGGGACGCTACATCGCACGGAAGGCGGCGAGGGCGCTAAGATATTCCATGGACGAGTTCGTGCCGCTTCTGATGAGGATTATTCCCGCGATCAAGCTGCTGGGAGTCAAAGTGTTCCTACCGAAATCGCTTGAGAATCTTATAAGACCGAAGCCGACTCTGAAACTGAAGAAGAAAGTCGGCAGTTCACCGTCCTGCTTCAGGCTTTCAGATCTGTTCGAGTTCGAGTGGGAGGTGGCCTTGGGCGACGAGGTGGTCTCGGCTGAGGATTTCCACAGGCTTCTCGGACAGGCGGGCAAACTGTTGAAATTCAAAGGACAGTACATCTACACCTCTCCGGAGGATCTGGAGAAAGTCAACAAGGCTATCGCCGGAGTCGGCAATGTCAGCCCTGGCGAGATGCTCCAGGCCGCTATTCTCGGTGAATATGATTCCGCTCCGATCGTCCTTTCCGATGAGGCTAAGGAACTTATCGGAAGGTTTACCAAAGAAGAGGAAATTCCTGCCCCTAATGGGGTTAAGGCTGAGCTGCGCCCTTACCAGAAGCGGGGATATTCCTGGCTCTACAGGAATATGCGGGTCGGGTTCGGCTCCATTCTGGCGGATGATATGGGGCTTGGCAAGACGCTTCAGACCATCACTCTGCTTCAAAAGATGAAAGATGAAGGTGTGTTGAGGGAGAAGCCCGCGCTTGTGGTCGTGCCGACTGGACTTCTTTCCAACTGGCAGGCGGAGATCTCCCGGTTCGCTCCAGGTCTGACCTCGTTCATATATCACGGCACCGGCAGACAGAGACCTGAAAGCCGTGTGGACATCATCCTTACGACCTACGGCGTGCTCCGGTCTGACCAGAAGATATTCGCGAAAGTCAAATGGAGCGTGATGGTGATTGATGAGGCGCAGAACATCAAGAACCCGACCGCCATCCAGAGCAAGGCTGTCCGTTCCATGCCGGCCGACACGAAAATCGCGCTCAGCGGCACTCCGGTCGAGAACCGCCTGACTGAGTTCTGGAGCATAATGGACTATGCCAACAGCGGTTACCTCGGCAACCTCAAATCTTTCAAGAGTGAATATGCCAACCCGATCCAGTTGTACAACGACGAGGAGTGCGCCGCGAGATTCCGCAAGGTTACCTCACCGTTCATGATGCGAAGGATGAAGACCGACAAGACCGTCATCAGCGACCTCCCGGACAAAGTGGAGATCAATGAATATTCCGCCTTGTCACCAGAGCAGGCTGCCTTGTACCACAAGACTCTGGATGCTGCGATGGCTGAGATCGAGGGCAAGGACACATCCGACAGTGCCGCATTGTTTGAAAGGCAAGGCCTTATCCTTCAGATGATTCTTGCGTTGAAGCAGATCTGCAACCACCCGGCGCAGTACCTTAAGAACGGGAATATGTCTCCGTCGCTTTCAGGCAAGGTGGAGATGCTGCTCGACCGTCTGGACGGAATCGTGGACGCCGGCGAGAAAGTGTTGGTGTTCACGCAGTTCAAGGAGATGGGCGAGATGCTCGTGAAATTTGTCAATGACCGTACTGGCAAGGCTCCGATGTTCTATCACGGAGGCTGCTCGGTCAAGCAGCGCAACGAGATGGTGTCCCGTTTCCAGAACGGCAGGGAGGACAAGATATTCATTCTTTCCTTGAAGGCCGCCGGAACCGGCCTTAATCTGACCGCAGCCTCGCACGTGATTCATTTTGATCTTTGGTGGAACCCGGCCGTCGAGGCTCAGGCCACCGACCGTGCCTACCGTATCGGCCAGAACAAGAACGTGATGGTTCACCGTTTCATCACCAAGGACACATTCGAGGAGAAGATCGACGCGATGATCCAGCGCAAGAAACACCTTGCCGAGATGACCGTCTCCACCGGCGAAAGCTGGATCGGCAAGCTCAGCAACAAGGAGCTCCACGACATCTTCGGGTAGTACCTTATAGCTTGATGATCATTCCGGAGGTGGCGTCCAGCTTGAGGGTGGTGCCTTTGGCGGTGTGTTTGCAGGTGGCCTTGCCGGTGGTCAGGAGAGGGGAGACGGAGCCTTTCACGGATTTGAGGGCGGAAAGGTACGGCTCGATCTCGCCGCCAAGGACAAGGGTCTTGCGTTCGGAGGTCGGGTTGAGGACGATCAGGAAGGTCTCCGTGCCGTTGCTGCGGAGATATACCATCGGGTAAGGCTGTTCTTCATTGAAAAACGGGATGAAACGGCTGTCGGCCCAGAGGGCTTCGCTGTTTTTCCTGAGCGAGATCAGGGCTCTGGTCCAGTTCAGGATGGATTCCGGATCATTCTCCTGAGACTCCACGGTCGGGTTTCCTTTGGCGATCGGCTTGGCTTTCCCGGCTGCCAGTTCCTTTTTCCACTCGGTGTACTGAGGAAGTGAGGTTGCCGGAGTCCAGTCCGTGCAGACCGGCAGGTAGAGTTTTTCGGGAGCGCAGTCGCTGAATCCCGCGGTCTCTCCCGCTGTCCACTGCATCGGGGTGCGGGCACCGGCGCGCTCCTTTCCGTTGTGGTTAGCCCCTTCCACGTTCGGCATATCCACAAGAGAACGCATTCCGATCTCGTCACCGTAATAAAGGATCGGAAGCGGCATTGTCATAACCCACGTCATCATAACCTTGAGTTGCTCGGGAGTGTTGCGGGCACCTGTGTTGATCCTGAGGTGGTCGTGGTTGCCGGTGATGCTGGCGAAATAGCCAAGCGTGCGGGTGCTCTCGACGCAGTCGGTGAAGTAGTCGTAATATTCCTTGAGCATCTGTGCCGGCGTGGTCTTGGCGTCGACCTTATCCTCCGGCCAAGCGTTGCCGTAGAGATCCTTGACGGACGGCTGGCCGCCATTCAAAGAGAAGTAGCTTCCGCCATCGGCCTGATGCTTTCTGTCGAAGTACATCCTGCGGTTGTGTGCCCTCGTGTTGTTGAGGTCCATATCTATGTTGTAGCCGGCCGCGAGGCAGTATTTCGGAGAACCCCATTCCGCCATAAGGACGTGGTCAGGGAAGTTCTTGTCGGACCACTCACGGATCTCTCTCCAGAGATTGAGGATCTCTTTCTTGTCCTTGTCGTTCTTCACGAGGCTGCTGGCCATATCCACACGGAATCCGTCCACGCCCTTGCCGTACCAGAATGCGAGGATGTCCTTGAGCTCTTGGCGCACGGCCTTCGGTCCCGGCTCGTTCACGCCCTGCTCCCACGGATGGTTAGGGTCAGGGTTGGCGTAACCATAGTTGAGGGACGGCTGGCAGGCGTAGAAATTCTTCATATAGAATTTATCGCGGGGATATTCACTCTTCATCCATTTGCCGATGGTGCTCTGCATATAGTCAGGGCTTTTCAGCATCGCCTCAAGGTCTTTCTCGGCCTTGGCGTCAGGAAGACGGTCGGACCAGATGTAGTAGTCGGAGTACTGAAGGTTGCTGTCCTGCGCGCTCTGGAGGAACCACGGATGCTTGTCGGAAGTGTGTCCAGCCACAAGGTCGAGCATCACCTTTATTCCTTTGTCGTGGGCTTTCCGGATGAGCTCGACGAGGTCGTTATTGGTCCCGAAGCGTGGGTCAACACGGTAGAAATCAATCACATCGTAGCCTCCGTCAATCCAACCGGAGACGAAAAGCGGATTGAACCAGATGGCCGAGACACCAAGGCTCTCGATGTAATCCAGTTTGGAAATCACACCCTGGATGTCACCGATTCCGTTCCCATCGGAGTCCTTGTAGGAGGACGGGTACACTTGGTAGATCACTCCGTTGCGGAGCCAGTCCGGCCCTACTTTCCAAGTCTGTTTGAAACTGCCCGGCGCCGGCTGAGCTGACACGAACGCGCTGACCAGCAGAGCGATGGACAAAAGAAAATTCTTTTTCATGTCTAAATTTGAATATGTCGGTTCTAATATTTCATGAATGTTTTGAGTCGCTCGGGGACGGGATTGACCGCTCCGCTTTGGGTGCAGACAAAGGCGGCCACACCGACGGCGAGGTGATGAGCCTCCCTGATGGTCGCCCCGTTCAGCCTTGCCATCACGTAAGTCGCTGTGAAAGAGTCTCCGGCGCCGACCGTGTCAGCAACCTTGACTTTAGGGGTAGGCAGATGTGAGAGCAGACCTTCAGCTCCGTACACCTCACTGCACTCCGAGCCTTGAGTGAATATGACCGTGTTCAGGGAAAACCTGTGAATCAGCTTGGCGACACGTTCCTCGGCACCGCCTTCAATTGAGAACATTCCTGCCACAATAGGCAGTTCGTCCTCATTGAGTTTCAGGAGGTCGGCGGACTTCAGGGATTCCTCGACCAGTTCCCGGGTGAAATAATTCTGCCTGAGGTTTATGTCATACACCTTCAGGCAGGAAGCCGGCGCAGAAGCCACCATATTCATTATGCTCTTCCGCGAACAAGGGGTTCTTTGGGCCAAAGTGCCCCAGCAGACGACATCGGCGTCACGGAACAGGTCCAGTGTTCTGTCATCGCAGGTCATCGCATCCCAAGCAACGCCCTCAACAATCTCGTACTGAGGAATTCCGGCATCATCCATGGTGACCAGCACCCTGCTTGTGGGCTTGTCGTTTCTCTGAATATAACCGAGATTCAGCCCGGTGGCTTTCAATGCCTCCAAAGTCTCGTCACCGAGGGCATCGTTTCCTATGGCTGTCACGGGATATGCCTCCGCGCCGAATTCCTTGGCGAAGAACGAGAAATTCACTGGAGCCCCTCCGAGGCGTTTCCCTGACGGAAAAACGTCCCAGACGGTTTCACCTATTCCGATTACTTTTTTCATCTTCTTATGAACATAAAATAATTAGTTGAGTCCACTTGAAAAAATACCATTCGCCACTTTTTACCCCCGTTGGGAGTACCAATCGGAGTCAACCAAAATCAGGAAATGACACATATTTTTCAAAAAAAGACTTTTTCAAGTGGACTCATAAGTTGCTTCAGATTAAGAGAATATTTTCGAGGATAGATCTTTTTTTGAAGAAGGAGTGTGCCGGTGGCACATGACTGATGAAAGAGATATAGACCGAAAAGATTCCTTAAGATGATGCATGTTATTTTTTGAAGGTTACTTATGTCAATGGAATGGCTTATCCTTGTTCCTTTTCCGAACGGTCCGCTCGCTTGATGGCCGGGACCCGTTCCAGTTCGGCGATGTTCTGGCCATGCTCCACGGCGAGAGATGGTTTCTTGTCGGGGTCGAAATGGAAACGCTTCACGTTGTCTGAGGTGTTGTAGCCGATGATCTTCACCTTTCCGGTGAGGTTGATCTCGTCTTCAGGCTCAGGCAGGGGCTGCCTTTCGAATTTGAAGTCCTTGCCGATGAGGATCATGTTGCCGAGGTCTGTCCTTGCGATTTTCCTCAAGTCATTGACTTTAAATCCGGTGGCGATGGCGGTGATCTGAATCTTGTCCCCGATCTCGGGATCTGTCATCCAGACCAGACCGGTCTTGAACTTCTTGACATTCCCGGTATATTCAGAGATCTTGTGGTTGATCTCGGAGAGGTCGTCCATCGTGAGGCCCTTGTCGTTCTTGCCGCAGGTGATGTTGATCAGCAGACTTTTTGCCGTCTTGAGGTCGAAGTCGTTCAGGAGAGGGGACTGGAGCGCACCCTTGACGGCATCCTCGATCCTGTTCTTCCCGGAGCCTGTGCCGCAACCCATCAGGGCCATGCCGCTGTTGCGCATCATGGTCTTGATGTCCTCGAAGTCCACGTTGATGTAGCCCGGGCGGCTGATGATCTCGGTGATTCCTTTCACGGCGGTGGAGAGCACCTCGTCCGCCTTCGGGAACGCCTCATGCACGAGATGGCTGCCGAAAAAATCGTAGAGCTTCTCGTTGTTGATGATCAGAAGACTGTCCACGTTCTTCACGAGCTCATGGATGCCGTCGATCGCGCGGGACATGGCGTTCTCGCCTTCGTTCTCGAACGGCAGTGTGACCACACCGACGGTCAGGACACCCTTGTCCTTGGCCATCTTGGCAATGATCGGGGCGGCTCCTGTCCCGGTGCCTCCGCCCATTCCCGCGGTGATGAACAGCATCTGGGTGTCTTCTCCAAGCACCACCTTCTCAATCTGGTCGTGTGCCTCAAGTGCTGCCTTGCGGCCTTTGGCCGGATCGGTTCCGGCTCCGAGGGCGTTGTCCCCGATGTGTATCTTCACAGGGACGGGACTTCCGTCAAGTGCCTGACGGTCAGTGTTGCAGACGATGAAACTGCAACCTTCCACCTTTTCTCTGAACATGTAGTTCACGGCGTTGCAGCCACCGCCACCAACTCCGATGACCTTGATCATCGACTGGATGGGTGTCATCGTCGGGCAGGTCTCAATTATATCTATCAAATCGTCAATCATGTCGCCCATAATCTTGTCTTGTTAAACCTCTTCGTTATTCATTTCATCGTACAGTCCTCCGACTGTCTCTCCAACCTTGCCCAGAAAGTGTTTTGTCCAAGTGAAATTGAACAGCTTCCGGTGCTCTTTCCTTTCTTTTTTCTCCTTCTGTTTCCTGGCTTCATATTCCTTGACCTCCTTGTCAGTCGGCTTGTCGAAGACTCCCGGCCCATCATCCTCATTCTGCGTGGCCGCGACTGATGGTTCTATGGTAGGAGGCTCAATGGTGGAATATGGATCGTATTCAGTCTCGGGAACTTCATCGTGCGGTTCATCGCGTGTGACGGAAGCGCCTTCATCTGTGGTGACCTTCTCTTCCTGAGCGGCCGCTCCCGGCTCCTGGCTGGTGACCTCCTGCTCATTTGGAGCCGTGGCGGCGGCATCCTCGGCGGCGGCTGGTTTGACCACCCTCGCCGTGACTTCGTTGACACAGTTCAGAAAGCGGTCGCCTTTGGCGGACAGTATCATGCCCATTGAGGTCGCTGCGCTCGCCTCGCTCGCCTCAGGGCATCCCTCGCAGGAGAAGAACCGTCTCGGGCGGCCGATCTTCACTGAATATCCAGACAGTTCCTTGATGAAGTTGGTGCAGTTCACAAGCTCAGCCCCTCCTCCTGTCACGACGACGCCGGCCCTGAGGTCATCCTCGGAGGCGTAGCCGCTTTCCTGAATCCTGAACAGAAGGGCCTCGATGATCTCTTTCATCCGCGCGGTGATGATTTCCGAGATGTACTTCACGGAAACCTGTGCGGTGGCGTTCCCGTCCTCATCGACGATCTGGATGGACTTCTCCCCAAGCGAGGAGAGCTTGTTCGGCATGCAGGCTCCGTAGGCCTTCTTGATGTTCTCGGCAAGCTCGAACGAGAAGTTGCATTCGGACTTGATGTCGTTCGTCACGCTGTTCCCTCCGAAAGGAATGGCGGCGTAGAACCTCATGATCTTGTCCTTGAATATGGTGACGGAACTTACTCCGGCTCCGATGTCAATCAGTGCCACGCCGTTCTCCATCTGCTCGGACTTCAGCACTGCGCGCGCCGTGATGCCCGGGGTGAAATATTTCTTCGCTATGGCTATCCCCATGTCATTGAAGACGCTGTCGATGTTCGATGAATATCTCCGGTTCCCGATGAACACCTTGAAGTTGCCCTCAAGAGTCTCGGCGGCCATGCCGACGATGTCGTTCTCCGGCTCGTTGATGCAGTCTTCGGTGGAAAATGACTGGGCCACAGCTCCGTAGATGACTTCCTTTGCCGAGTCTTCCAACGGGTAGGACTCCAGTGCCATGGACTTCAGGGCACGGATCTCGTTCTCCTGGATCAGATCGTCCGGTTCTGGTCTGGTCATGCTGGCGGATGCCGTCTCCTGACGGACGTACCAGCGCGGCAGTCCGACGATCACCTGTTGGATCTTGATCCTGAGGGCCTGCTGCGCCTCGCTTATGGCAGTCCTCAGCCCGGCCTTGACTTTCCCGGGAATCAGGACATAGCTGTAGCGTATGCCAAGCGAAGGTGATTCCTTGTAGTAGATCACCTCGACATTCTGATCCTGTACCCTGGCCACGCAGACAGCCAGCTTTGACGTTCCCAGATCAACGGATGCTATGTATCTCTCTTCCATATTCACTTGCTCTATTTTCTGCAGACAATCTGCCCGTTGTACTTAACATTCACTGTCGAATAGTATCCCGCTCCTTTCTCCGGCAGGATGGTGGTGTAGTAGCGGCCCATCCGGTCGAACTTGCTTTCAAAGCCGGACGGAAGCCCGAAGATGAACCTTTCTTTCCCCTGGCGTGGGATCATGAGCAGATCCCCGTTGTCCTTGACCGTGATCTGGCAGATGTTTTCCGCCCAGATCCGGGAGTCCTGCATGAAATTCACCAGTTGTATCACTTCCGAAAGCCATTGTTTCTCCATGTCGGTCTTTGGCTCCCCCTTGTAGCCTCTTTCCACATTCAGCGGCACCGCTCCGTCTATGACAGGGACCATGGACGTGTAGTTCTTCTGGAGAGGGAACAGGAAGCCTTTCTCGTCGGCGTAGTACCCGTTGTTGTCTTTCTGGAACCGGATCACAGGTTCCCTCTGCCTGATCCTGACGTTCAGGTAGCCGTCCGGAGTCGTGTAGGCCTCAGCCTTGAGAATCGCGCTCTTGTTGTCCAGGACACTCTCGACTTTCCGCAGGTCCACACTGTCGAGCCTCTGCCCGATGTAGGAACCGTAGCCTTTGTTCAGGTAGCCTTCCACATCCTTCGCGGTCACGAAGTTGAAATCGTCCGTGAACTCCACCTTGACTCCCGCGCAGGTGAGCTGTCCGACTCGTCTCTCGTTCATCCTATGGATTACAATGCAGACGAGACCGAGCAGGCAGAACGCCGCGGCGACGAGGGTTATCCTGAGACCTTTTTTCATTTCTTCAACCTTTCCTCAAGAAGTTCGGTGATAGGTGCGATGAACCTGTCGATGTTGCCGGCCCCGAATGTGGCCAGAACGTCGATCGGCTCGTTCCTTAGGTAGTCCATCAGCTCCTCCTTCCTCAGCAGGACTTTCTCCGGAGCCGTGACCTTGTCGAAGATAAGCTCAGACGTGACTCCAGGGATTGGTTCTTCCCTTGCCGGATAGATGTCCAGCAGAATCAGCTTGTCCACCTTGCTCAGAGCGGCTGCGAAATCTTCGGCGAAATCCCGCGTGCGGGTGAAAAGGTGAGGCTGGAATATGGCCGTGAGCTTCCTGCCGGGGAATATTCCCCTCATTGAGGAGATCGCCGAAGCCAGTTCCTTCGGATGGTGGGCATAGTCGTCAATGTAGGACAGATGCGGAGTGTTGAGGTGCACGTCCAGTCTGCGCCTGACTCCTGAATATGTCCCTATCGCTTCCTTGATGGCCTCCGGGGCCACACCATGGCAGAGGCAGACCGCCGCGGCGGCCACGCTGTTCTCCACATTGACCCAGCCTGGAATGCCAACCCTGATGTTACCGATCACGCCTCCAGGGTAAACCAGATCGAAGATGTAATGCCCTACCTCGTCCGGTCTCGGATTGGCAGCATGGTAGTCGGCGTCCGGGTTGTCGTAGCTGTAGTGCAGGATTCTGGCGTTTGTGTCCTCGGCGGTGATGTCCAGCCCAAGTTTCACGATCAGGGTGCGGCTTACCTGCGAGGCGAATGCCTTGAACGCCTTCCGGTACTCCTCAAGAGTTCCGTAGATGTCCAGATGGTCAGCGTCCATGGCTGTGATCGCGGCGATCGCCGGGTGCAGCTGGAGGAAGGAGCGGTCAAACTCGTCAGCCTCCGCCACGATGGTCGGCGTGTGGCTTGTCAGAAGGTTGGTGTCGTAATTCTTGGAGATTCCTCCAAGAAAAGCCGAGCAGCCTTTGCCGCTTTCCGTGAGGATGTGCGCCACGAGGGTGCTTGTGGTGGTCTTCCCGTGCGTCCCGGCCACGGCAAGGCATGTCTGCCCTTCGGCAAGCTCGCCGAGCATGCGGGATCTCTTGACCAGTGTGTAACCGTGTTCCTTGACGTACACCAGTTCCTTCAGATCCGCCGGGATGGCCGGCGTATAGACGACCAAAGTCGAGGCCACATCTTTCGGGATGTAGTCCGGATCATCATTGTAATGCACGTCAATCCCTTCTTTCTCAAGGGCGTGAGTCAAGTCAGAGGGTGTCCTGTCGTAGCCCGCTACCGGATACCCTTTGAATTTGTAGTACCTTGCGATGGCGCTCATACCGATGCCACCGACACCTATGAAATAAATCTTTGAATATTTTGACATCTCTAATCCTTGATCAGCTTGTAAACCTCTTCCGCAATCTTTTCCGCCGCGTCAGGCAGCGCCATCTTCCCGGCGTTCTCCTCAAGCCTGGCGATCCTCGCCGGGTCCTTGAGCAGTTCCAGCGCTGTCGGTATCATTTTTTCCATCGCCTCGGCATCCTTGACAACCACAGCCGCGTCTTTCTTCACCAGAGCCATCGCGTTGTGGGTCTGATGATCCTCCGCCACATTGGGGGACGGAATGAATATCACGGCCTTGCGCGCGGCGCAGAGTTCCGACACGGAACTGGCCCCGGAACGTGAGATCACCACGTCGGCCGCCGCATAGGCGAGTTCCATCCTTCCGATGAAATCCGAATGATGAATATGCCGGGCCACATCCGGGTTCTTTGTCCGTTGCTCGTCCATGAACCTGTCAATGTCCGGTCTGTAGTGCTTTCCACACTGCCAAAGTACATCGACACCGTCAAGTCCGGGACATCCGTCCGAGATCCATTCCTTCATGCACTGGTTGAACCGTGCGCTTCCAAGACTTCCGCCCACGATGAAAATGTGCTTTCTGGATGGATCGAGACCATATTCCTTGATGCCCGCCTCTTTCATTTCCGGGGTGGCCGGGACGATGATGCTCCTGATCGGATTGCCTGTCATGACGATCTTGTCGGCGGGGAAGAACCTTTCCATCCCTTCGTAGGCGACGCAGATGCACTGCACCCGGCTGCCGAGTTTCTTGTTGGTAAGCCCGGCGAATCCGTTCTGCTCCTGGATAAGCGCCGGGATGTGCATCCCTGTCGCGGCCCAGAGCAGGGGAGCGCTGGCATAGCCTCCGACTCCGATCGCGATCTGAGGCTTGAATTCCTTTATGATTCTCTTTGCCTTGAACAGGCTGGCTACAACCTTGAAGGGCACGCACAGGTCGTTGAGTATGTTCTTCAGATTGAGCCGGCGCTGCAGACCCACGATAGGCAGTCCAACGATCCTGTAGCCCGCCGCCGGCACTTTCTCCATCTCCATCTTGCCCTCGGCCCCGACGAACAGGATCTCGGTCTTGGGATTCTGCTCCTTCAGTTTGTTCGCGATCGAGACGGCCGGGAAGATGTGACCTCCTGTGCCGCCTCCGCTTATTATGACTCTCAATGCTTTATGTTCCATCCTATTCATTGTTATGGTCGTCAATCCCGTAGTCCGGGATGTCATTCTCATGTACCGGAACCTCCTCATCATGCCCCGTGAACTCGCTGTCCCGGGCTGAAAGTCCGCTCTCCATCTGGTCCAGATCGTCCAGTCCGCTGCTTACCTCGTCCTTTATCGCCCTGTCAACCAATGGCTCGGCCTTGGCGGCCTCCCTTGCGATCTTTCTCTTGGCCATCTTGCTGATGGACAGGATGATGCCGAACGCCAGACTGAACATGAGGAACGAGGAGTTTCCGTGACTGATCATCGGGAGGGTCTGTCCCGTGAGAGGTCCCATGTCGCAGTTGATGGCGATGTGCATCATCGCCTGACAGGTGATGAGCAGCACCAGCCCGGCCACCGCCGTCTTGGCGAAATGGTTGTCGCAGTTCCTGACGATGATTGAGCCTCTGGCCAGAAGGCTGATGTAGAGGATGATGACAAGCAGCCCTCCGAGCAGCCCGTATTCTTCCACGATGAAACTGTACATGTAGTCCTCGAACATGATCGGCACGACGTACCTTTGGGTGCTGCGCCCAGGTCCCTTGCCGACCACTCTGCCCTCATGGATGGCGATCTTCGCGCTCATCGGTTGCTTGATGTCGTCAAGCGCGTCCTGGAACTCCTTGCTGTTCTGCGGACTTTCACGTATTATCTTCAGATTGTCCTCTGTCCCGGCTCCTGTGACGCGGCTGATGGCCGAATCCAGATGCGGGAACAGTTTCTTGCCGTCACGGTTCGAGTCAACGACCGCGATTATTCCAAGGAACACTATCAGCGCCCCGGCCGGTTTGACAAGTTCCTTGACGCTTATTCCTCCGATCAGGATCGTGATGAACATCATGCCCCCGATGAACACCGTGCTGGACAGACTTCCCATCATCATGATCAGGCAGACACTGCAGATCGGGAGGTAGATATAGACGAACTTCTTGACAAGAGGCTTTTTCCAGAAAGGATACTTCTCCCCCAGAAGGTTGGCTATCACGAAGCTGTCGTTGCGGAAAGCGTTGACGGCCCATGCCAGGTACATGATCATGGCCACTTTCACGACTTCGAAGACGTGGACCTGGAATCCGAAGACGGAAACGATTCGCCACGCATGGTTGATGTAGAGGGCTTTGACCGGGCCGGCGGAGATGTGCAGCGCCAGAATTGACAGCAGGCCTATGGAGACCGCGTAGCCCAGCTGGGAAACTATCCTGAAAAAGCCGATCTTCTTGATGCAGCAGCAGACGATGATCACCCCGAGGCCGACCAGGGACACGACCATCTGTTCGCTGATGATCGCCATTCTGGTGGTCTTCTGCTGGAGGGCCAGCAGGGAGGTGGATGAGAATATGGCCACGATGGAGAAGAGGATGAGCAGGATGACGATCATCCACACAACCTTGTCTCCTTCGAGAGAATCCACGAAGTTCCAGAGAGTCTTCTTTTTCTTTGTTTCCTCGGCCATATTCATTGAACCTTTAGAGTCTTCTCACGGCTTCCTTGAACTTCTCGCCGCGGTCCTCGTAGCAGGTGAAGAGGTCGAAGCTGGCGCAGCACGGGCTGAGCAGCACGACATCTCCCGATCCGGCGAATCCGCTTGCGGCCTTGACGGCCTCGTCGGCGGACTTTGTGTCCACGATTTTGTCCTTGCCTACAATGTCCTCGAAAGCCTCATGGAACTTGTGGTTGTCTGTTCCCATGCAGACGATGGCCTTGACTTTCTCCTTGACCAGATCTTTGAGGACCTCGTAGTCGTTGCCCTTGTCGGTCCCTCCGACAATCCACACGACAGGACGCTTCTGGCATTCAAGCGCGTACCATGCGGCATCGACGTTGGTGGCCTTCGAGTCGTTGATGTAGAGCACATCCTTGATGCTCAGGACCGGCTCAAGCCTGTGCTCGATGGGCTGGAATGTGCTGAGGGCTTCGCGGATGGTCTTGTTGTCGATTCCGGAAGCCTTTGCGGCCAAGGCGGCGGCCATCGAATTGTAGATGTTGTGCTTGCCGCCAAGGGCAAGCTCTTTCAGGAATATGTCGCATTCCTCCTCGCCGTACTTCACGACGATCTTGTCGCCTTTGAGGAATGCGCCCTGCTTCACCTCGGCCTTCTGGGTGAAAGGCAGACGCTTGGCGGAAAGGATGATCTTGTTCAGATGCTCGATGGTGATCTCGTCGTCGGAGTCGAAGATGAAGCAGTCCTCCGGGCGGAGATTCTGCGTGAGACGGAATTTCGCCTTGACATAGTTCTCCATCTGGTAGTCGTAACGGTCCAGATGATCCGGGGTGATGTTCGTGATGATGGCGATGTCCGGACGGAAATCATAACAGTTGTCGAGCTGGAAACTGCTGATCTCCAGCACGTAGTAGTCAAAGTGCTCGGTGGCGACCTGATAGGCGTAGCTCTTGCCGATGTTGCCGCCGAGGCCCACGTTGAGTCCTGCGTTCTGAAGCAGATAGTAGATCAGGGACGTCGTGGTGGTCTTTCCGTTGCTTCCTGTGATGCAGATCTTTTTCGCCGTGTCGTAGCGGCCGGCGAACTCGATCTCGGAGATGATGTGCGTGCCCTGCGCCTCAAGTTTCCTCACGATAGGCACTGAGCTTGGAATGCCCGGGCTCTTTATGACCTCGTCTGCGTTGAGGATAAGCTCTTCTGTGTGATGGCCTTCCTCAAAGCTGATGTCCCATTTGCGCAGATCCTCAGCGAAATGCTCCGGAATCTTTCCGTTGTCTGAAAGGAACACGTCGAATCCTTTCACCTTGGCGAGAACGGCGGCTCCGACACCGCTTTCTCCGCCTCCCAAAACAACAATTCTGCTCATATCCTCAATTTTTTTATCTTATCTTCAACAAAGCCAGGGTAGAGACCGCCAGGATAACCCCGATCAGCCAGAACCTTGTCACTATCTTCGCCTCCGGAATGGCGTGGACCGGTCTGGAGATCAGCGCCGGAATGCCTTCCTTCTGGTAATGGTGGTGCAGGGGAGTCATCTTGAATATTCTTCTGCCCTCACCGTATTTTTTCTTTGTGTACTTGAAATAGACTCTCTGCATTATCACCGAAAGTGATTCAACCAGGAATATCCCGCAAAGGATCGGCAGCAGCAGTTCCTTTCTCATCAGGACCGCGCTCACTCCGATGATGCCTCCGATCGTGAGACTTCCGGTGTCACCCATGAACACCTGTGCCGGATAGGAATTGTACCAGAGGAATCCCATCAGCGCGCCCACGAAGGCTGACATGAATATTGCGATCTCTCCGCTTCCGGGAATATACATGATGTTCAGATAGTCTGAGTTCACCAGATTGCCTCCCAGCCAGGCCAGTATTCCAAGCACGACACCCACCGTGGCGCTTGTCCCGGCGGCGAGCCCGTCCATTCCGTCCGTAAGGTTCGTTCCGTTGGAGCAGGCCATGATGACAAACACGATCATCAGCACATAGACCGCCCATTTGCAGTACCATCCCCATTTGCCTTTGAACGGGGAGAAGCATTTGTAGTCAAACTCGTGGTCCTTCACGAACGGGATCGTGGTCTTTGTGCTCTTGATGACATTCTCCATCTTCCAACCGGAATCCTCCGCCACGAGGGTTTCGGTGTCCACGTTCAAGGCTCCTGGGTTGCCTTGCTCGACCACATTGGCCTTGCCAGCGACAACGGGAACCTTTTCCCTGATCACGATGTCATCGCTGAAGCAGACGGCGAGTCCGATGACAAGTCCTAGGGCGAGCTGGCAGACCAGCTTGGCTTTCGGATGGAGTCCTTCCTTGTTGTGTTTGAAGACCTTGATGTAGTCATCGGCGAATCCAAGCGCTCCGCACCATACCGTGGTCAGGAGCAGGAGCTGGATGTAGATGTTCCTCAGGTTGCAGAACAGCAGGACAGGAACCACAATCGCAAGGATGATGATGACACCACCCATTGTCGGAGTGCCTTTCTTCTGCATCTGGCCTTCCAGCCCGAGATCCCTGATTGTCTCTCCGATCTGCTTGCGCTGTAGCCATTTGATGATCTTGCGGCCCGCGAAAAACGAAAGGAGCATCGCCGTGATGCTGGTAAGCATCGCCCTGAAAGACAGGTAGGTGAAAAGTCCCTGTCCCGGGATGTCGTATTGCCTGAGATATTCAAAAAGATGGTAGATCATCGCTTGTCCTCCTTTTTAGTGGCCGTCAGGCTGTTGAAGATTTCGGAGACCACCTCGCGCTCGTCGAAATGCCGGTGCTCGGTGCCGATAATCTGGTAGGTTTCGTGACCTTTGCCGGCGAGCAGGATGACCCCACCGTCCTTGGCGAACATGATGGATGCTCTGATCGCCTCTTTCCTGTCGGAGATGAATATGGCCTTGGCCAGTCCGTTGACGCTGAATCCCTTGCGGATGTCGTCCATGATGTCCTCCGTCCTTTCAGTGCGGCTGTTGTCGGAGGTCACGACAATCCTGTCGGCGTACTTTTCGGCTATCGCGGCCATCTCCGGCCTTTTTGTCTTGTCACGGTCTCCGCCGCATCCGAACAGGCAGATGAGCTCCTTGCCGTTGTCTATGTCCCTCAAAGTCTTGAGCACATTCTCCAGAGCGTCAGGAGTGTGGGCGTAGTCGATGACGACAGAGAGATTCCTCGGCCCGCTGATGACCTCCAGACGACCCGGGGCGGACTCCAGCTTGCTGATGGCCACCAGAGTCTCCTCCGGATTGGCCCCTACGGCGATAGCCGCGCTGTAGATGGCGAGAATGTTATAGGCGTTGTGTTGCCCGATAAGCCTTGTCCAGGTCTCCCGCCCGTCGATCTTGAGCAGCATCCCCTCGAAGGTCTCCTCCATAATGCGGCAGGTGTGGTCCGCGATGCTTCTGCAGGAATATCTCACCACCTTTGCCTTGGTGTTCTGCACCATCACCTCTCCGTTCTTGTCATCGATGTTGGTGATCGCGGTGGCCGTGGCCGGAAGGTTGTCGAAGAACAGTTTCTTGCAGCGGAGATATTCAGCGAATGTCTTGTGATAGTCGAGATGGTCGTGGGTCAGGTTCGAGAATATTCCGACCTTGAACTCGAGTCCAGCCACTCGTTCCTGCTCCACGCCGATCGAACTGACTTCCATGAAGCAGAACTCGCAGCCGGTGTCCACCATCTCGCTCATAAGACGGTTGATGGTGATAGGGTCGGCTGTTGTGTTGGCCGTCTCCAAACGCCTGGTTCCAACATAGTTGGCTATTGTGGAAAGCAATCCGCAGTTGTACCCCTGCGCCATGAAAAGGTGATAGAGAAGGGTCACCGTGGTGGTCTTCCCGTTGGTCCCCGTGATTCCGACAAGCGTGAGTTTCCGGGACGGATTGTCGAAGAAATCCGCCGCCATCATCGCCACGGCGTGACGGGAGTTCTTGACTTTGACGAATGTAAGCCCTCTGGTGGCCTCTCCGGGATATTCGGAAACAGCCTTGTCCAGCGCTTCCTCATCCTCATAGACAATCGCCGCCGCACCTGAGGCTATGGCTTTGCCGATGTAGTCATGCCCGTCGCTGTCATGTCCTTTGACGGCGATGAACATAGCGCCGGAAGTCACCTTCCTTGAGTCGTTGCAGATGTCGGTTATCCCGAGGCCCAGGTTCCCCCGCACCTCGATGACACCTGCGTTCCTTATGATATTCTCCAGTCTCATTTCAAATTAAATGTTATAGTCGAACCGTTCGCGACCTTCGTCCCTGCCTTTGGATTCTGGGAGGATACATGTCCTGTCCCTGAATATGAACACTTGAGCCCGCTGTTCTCTATGATGAATATCGCATCCTTGAGTCCAAGCCCCATTATGTCAGGAACGATCGGATTTTTCATGTCGGATCGGACTGTCATTTCCTTATCTTCGCCCATCACCGGGACTTTAGCCATGGCGGTCACCTCCGCACCCCATTCAGGGTCAAGTGTGTAGATGGCGTCCACAATCTCGCGCATCGCCGACGCCGGACCTACACCACCGTAAAGACTGCCTCTGATCAGGCTTGAGTTCATGCAGATGATGGCGCTGTACTTAGGATTGTCCGCAGGGAAGAAGCCGACGAATGTGGCCAGGTTGTGATAACTGCCATCCGCCGTCTGGGTGTTGTCCTTAGGGTCTCTTCCGTATTTCTCGATCTCTTCTTTTGAGAGGGACTGCCTTGCGGTTCCTGTCTTTCCGGCCACTGTCAGCTTCGCTCCCTTTAACCTGTAGGCGGTTCCCTCGGAGGTCACGGCCTTCAGAGCCCTGAGCAGGGTGTCCGCTGTGGCTCTGGAGCAGATGGACGCGTTCAGGACGCTCGGCCCTTTCTTTGTCTTCACGACACCGTCTTTCTCTATGCTTTCAACCAGATACGGCTTCATCATCCTCCCCTTGTTGGCGATGGCGTTGTAGAACGTCAGGGTGTGGAGCGGAGTCTCTCTGACCGAATAGCCTATGGCTACGGATCCCAGGTCGGTGGAGCTCCAGCTCTTTGAGTCAGGAGACGGAAGCACAGGCTCCCGCAGCCCTTCGAGGTCAAAGTCGAACGCCTGTCCGAGTTTGTACATGTACAGCTTGTCCATGAACCTCTTAGGGTTGTCGGAGTAGTTGTTTGTCGCAAGGTACCGGAACACATAGTTGGATGAGATCTCGAAACCATGCAGGATGGAAATCTTGACAAGGTTCTTGACATGATCGTCTTGGGGGTATCCAGGCAGTTTGCCTTCGTTTGTGGGGATCTCATCGTCAAGAGATTTGATGTAGCCATCCTCAAGGGCTGTCATCAACGTTGTGGTCTTGAACACGGATCCCGGGTTGGCTCCGTAGCCGATCGCCATGTTGTAAACCTCGTTCAGACTGCTGTCTTTAGGACTTTTGGTCAGGTTCACCATCGCGCGGATGGCGCCGGTCCTGACATCCATGAACACAGCGCAGCCATCCTCGATCTTAGGGTTGGCGGACATCTGCTTCCTCATCGCCTTGTCAACGATGTCCTGAAGGGTTATGTCAAGGGTTGTCCTGACATCCAAGCCGTCCACCGGCTTGACGTATGTGCTGTCGTAGTTCTGGATCTTCTCCTTGTTGTCGGTAGGCTTGAGCCAGATCTCGCCTTCCTTGCCGTGCAGGACATAGTCATATTTGCCTTCTATGCCGATGTGGCTGCGTCCCTTCTCGTCCTCCTTCTGGCTGCTGTTGTCCTTGACGTAACCGATTGTGCGTCTGGCCAGTGTGCCGTAAGGGTATTTTCTGCTGTCATGCTTCTCGACGATGATCCCGCTCTTGTACCTGCCCTCCTCCATAAGCGGAAGGCTCTCCAGCTTCAGAAGAGTCCCTCTGTCAAGGTTTGTGAGAAGCTTCATGTACCGTTTCCTCTCGTTTCTGCCTTTGACGATCATCCTGTAGTACTCGTCGGCGTTGATTCCTGTCTCGGCGGAGAGGCCGGACGTGAATCTCCGTGCCTTGCCCAGCCAGTCGTTCTCAAGGCTGTCCGCCTTCCGTGGATCCTTCTCGCTCATGAAATCCTTCTTGAGCACGGTACAGTCCATGTAAAGATCGTACATCGGAGTTGACAGGGCCAGCAGCTTCCCGTCGCAGCCGATGATCGCACCTCGCTTTGGCTCTATGAGGCTCCTTGTGCTTTGAGGAACGAAGTATCTGACCAAATCCTTGTCGGGCTCCCAGACAAACATGATGTAGAGCATCCTGCCGAACACGGCCAGGCCGACGAACAGCAAAAAGATGTAGAAGCAGTACAGAATCAGACCGATCCTGTCCTGCTCTTTCTTTGTCGTGTTCTGTTTTGGTGCAGCCATCGCCGTTATTCGTTTAACCTGTCAGCCGGTTTCTCCGGCATTGTCAACTTCGAGCCTGATTCCTCCAGCATAGCCTGGACCTTGCTCATCCTTGAAAGACCCGCAAGCTCGACGGTCTTCTGAGCGTGGTAAATCTCCATGTCGGCAAGGACCTTCCTGTTGTCCTCCACCCTGGTCAAGGTCTTCTCGATCCTGAGACTCAGCCAGATGCTGACCCAGAAAAGGAAGAACGTGTAGATGATGTGGATGAAATAGCGGCTGACATGCAACCTCAGCAGCAATTCTCCCTTAAGTGTCGCCAGGGCAGCGTTCTTGAGCCACGCCCAGATGTCGGAGAATTTCCATTTCCTCAATTCCGTCATGGCCTGTTCCCTCCGTCTTCAATTTTCTCGGCGATCCTCAGCTTCGCGCTCCTTGCCCTCGTGTTTGAGGCTATCTCTTCCTCTTGAGGCAGGATCGGTTTGCGGTTCACTGCCTTGAGGGGCGCATGAATATTCCCGAATATGTCCTTTTCCTCCCTGCCGTCGGCCCTTCCGGTCTTGATGAAGTTCTTCACCATCCGGTCCTCAAGGGAGTGGTAGGTGATCACTACCAGCCTTCCGCCAGGTCTGAGGGTGTCGGCCGCGCCTTCGAGGAATTTCTCCAGAGATCGCATCTCGTGGTTCACCTCGATCCTGAGAGCCTGATAGGCCTTCGCAAGGTACTTGTGCTCAGCGAATTTCGGAAGGGCGGCCTTGATGGCCTCATCGAGCTCGCCGGTGGTGCCGATCGGATTTCTGTCCCTTGCTGAAGTGATCAGCTGGGCGACCTTGCGGGCGTTGTCCACCTCGCCGTAGATCCGGAATATCCTCTCAAGGTCTTCCTGTGAATATTCATTGACCACGTCCGCGGCCGTCTTTCCGCCCTCGCGGTTCATCCTCATGTCCAATGGCGCGTCGTAGCGGAAGGAGAATCCTCTCTCCGCCGTGTCGAACTGGTGGGATGACACTCCGAGGTCGGCGAGGATGCCGTCCAGGCCGCCTGTGAGTTTTTCTTTAAGGGTCTGGTCTTCGGTCTCGTGCGCCTCGTTCAGCACGAAATTGTGTATGAACCGGAAATCGGCCCGCACCATAGTCAAGCGAGGGTCGTCTATCCTGTTATTGATCGCGTCGCTGTCACGATCGAAGGCGATGACGTGACCGTCTTCATTTAAGCGTGAAAGTAGTTCGGCGGTGTGACCACCGCCCCCGAATGTGACATCGGCGTATGTTCCTGACGGATTGGTGACAAGGGCGGAAATGCTCTCGTCAAGCATCACTGGTGTATGGTATTCTGACATCGCGTGACCCTCCTATCTCTCCTGAGACAGCTGTCCGGCAATATTCAAGAATTCTTCGTTTGAGATTCCGCTGGCCTCGAATCTCTCCTTGGCCCAGATCTCGATCTTGTAATCGTTGCCCGAGAAGACTACCTCTTTCGTTACACCAATTGACTCCAAAAGCTTCTTGGGGATGGAGATGCGTCCGAGCTTGGCGTCCGGTTCGACGATCGCGCGGTCGCGCATGTACTCCCTCCAGAAAGCGGCGTGAGCACGATTAAAGAAATTGAGCTTTGACTTGACCTCTTCGGACTGGCGCTCCCACTCCTCAAAGGTGTACATCTCAAGGCAATCCTCGAAGATGTCTTTCTTTATGACAAACCTCTGATCGCCCTCGGATGGCATCAACGACTTGAACGGCGAAGGGAAAACCACTCTCCCTTTGTCGTCGATCTTGCCTGAATATTCTCCGATGAATGTGATCATAAGTTTTCGTCTTTCACGCTTGGTTACAAAGTTAGGAATATTTTTCCATTTTATTCCACCTATTTCCAAAATTTTCCACAATGATTTCAACAACCGTTGTACGGACGCTTTCAGAGCCGTTTTTTCATTTCGGCGACAAATGGCAAAGTTTATAATGAGTCTGAAGGAAAGATCTTCGCGGAGAAGTGGTCGGGGACAGAAAAGGGACCGGTCGATCGGCCGGTCCCTTCGTTGGTATATTCGTGAATATCTTAGAAATTCCCCTTGTCGGCGTTGTCCCACCATACGCGGGTTCCGCCCTGGTCGCCGGAGTGGCCGGTCTTGCTGGAGTTCTCCTTGTTGAGGAGCTCGATACCGGTCTTGAGACCCTCGGCGTTGGTGTCACCGGCATTGCTGCTGTAGATCTGGCGGCGTACGCCTTCCTCTGTGGTGACGGCTCCGTTGCTCTCGTTGACGTAGGCAGGGAAGAGAACCGGATAGCCGGTACGCCTCTGCTCGGCCCAGGCCTCGGTTGAGAGAGGGAAGAGCGCGATGTACTTCTGGGTCATGATGCGTGCGAGCTTGTCCTCGTTGGAGGCATTGTTGTCCCACTTCACGCCCAGCTTGTTGAGGGCTTTGGTGTTGAGTTTCGGATCGAAAGGATCGACGAAATCAATCTGCGTGTCGGTTCCGCTGATGTACTTCTCGACAGCACCTTTCGCATATTCCGCGATCTCGGCGTACTTGCCCTTGTAGGCAAGCTCATTGGCCATAGAGGTTCTGATGCCTTCCTCGTAGAGGGACTTCACGTCGCCGGATGTCCAGCCCCTGAGGGCGGCCTCGGCGAGGAGGAAGTAGGACTCGGCCTGCTTGAAGATCGGAAGCGGAGCGCTGTAGATGCCCTTGCTGTTGCTGCCGTCTACCCAACCGGAGAGCTTGCCCCAGTCGTTCGGCTTGCCTGGCAGACCGCTGGCGAACCTGATGCCGTAGTAGCCGGTTCCCTTCGCAACTTCCTTTCCGTCGGAGGTGGTGAACTTGTCCTGGTTCTTCGCCATGTACAGAGGCTGGCGAGGATCCTTGAGACCTGACATCAATGTCACGAGGTTGGCGTTGAATCCGCAGTCTCCCCAAGCGAACATAAGCCAAAGCTCGTTCTCGAGACTCTTGTCGATCATGATGTCCTTGCCGCCGTTGGCGAGGGTGTTGCCCGCTGCCGCCTTGGCGATCGCAGGAAGGTCGTAGCCCGCGGCCTTCATCTCGTCCGCTCTCTTGGAAAGACGCAGGGCGATACGGAGTCTCATCGTGTTGGCCACCTTCTTCCACATCTCGAAGTCGCCGCCGCACCAGATGTCGAATGTGCCGAGTCCGGCCTTTTCGTCATCTGTAGGCTTGTTGAACCCGTCCAATGCCTTCTGAGTGTCGTCAAGCATTGTCTGGTAGAGCTGCTGCTGGCTGTCAAACGGGAAGTATGACTCATACTCACCGGACAGGATGGAGCTGTGGGCGAGAGGGCCGTACACGTCGGTGGTCATCATAAGGCTGTAGGCCTGTACGATTCTCATCACGCCGGCGAGGGCCGGCTGGTTCTTGCCGTCAAGGGTGGCGATCAGTCGCCTTGTGTTGTTGAACACGTGGAGGTAGTGGTTCTCGTACATACCGCCCGAGTGTCCTCTGTTCTCGCCCATGTCACCGTTGGTGAAGTTTCCGTTAGGGGTCATGAAGTAACCGCTGTAGAAATCCACGGTGAGGTTTGTCCAGAACTGGAACATGTTCTGCTGAGGAGGGTAGCAGTACTGCATCGGCTCAGCGCACTGGGATGAGAGAGGAAGATCGCCCGGGTTCACCTGGACATCGCTTGTGTTCATCTTCTCGAAGTCGCCCGTACAGGCTACGATCCCGAGTCCGAACAAGGCCGCTACTGAATATTTTAAAATATTTTTCATTGTCTTGGAAATTTTTAGAAGTTGAGTTTAAGGTTCAGACCGAAGCTGCGTGAGGTAGGGAGGGCGAACATGTCGATGCCCTGCCAGCCGTTGCCTGTACCTGCTGAGACATCAGGGTCGCAAGGTGCGTCCTTGTAGAAGAAGAACAGGTTGCGGCCGATGATGGATGCTGTCACGTTCTTGCCGTTGCCGAGGAGGTTACGGAATGTGTAGCCGAAGCTGAGCTCGCGCAGACGGACGTTGGTGGCGCTGTAGACGTAGTTCTCGTTGGCGTAAGGAGAGTTGAAGTTGCTGGCTCCCGTGGTCTCGTACCAAGCCCTTGGATCGAAGGAGACTCCGTCAACGGTGATGGAGCCGGCGTCGCGGGCCTCGCCTGACCTCTGTGACACTCCCCAGCCGTCCAGCGTGGCCTCGGTCATGGAGATGACCTTGCCGCCGAATCTCGCGTCGATGAGCATCGAGAGGTTGAAGTTCTTGTAGCGGAATGTGTTGCTCCAGCCGGCGTAAACCTTGGAGTTCATGTTGCCGACATGCTTGAGCTGGTCGTTGTTGTCGTCGCCGAGGATCGGCTGTCCGGCATCGTTCTTCTTGATCTTGCCGCTCTCGTCCCTGAGGATCTGGCGTACATAGAGGTCACCGTAGGAACCACCTTCCTTGAGGATGATCTTGGCACCTCCGAAGTTGGAGAGTGTAAGGCCGTTAGGAAGCTCGTCCACGAGTTCCACGATCTTGTTGTTGTTGTAGGAGAAGTTCACTCCTGTCTCCCAGCTGAAGTCGTTGCTGAACTGCTCGTACCAGCTGGCGGTCATCTCGATACCCTGGTTCTCCACATTACCGGCGTTTACATAGCGGTTGCGCAGACCGGACTCGTAAGGAGAGGCTACGGAGAAGAACTGGTTCTTGGTGTTGGTCTTGTACCAGGTGGCGGAGACGTTGAGCCTGTTGTTGAAGAAGGCTCCGTCGAAACCGGCCTCGATGGAGTGGGTCATCTCAGGCTTGAGGGTTCTGAAAGGAGCGCTGTCCGGAGCGGAGATCGATCCCTGTGAGCCAAGGCTGTAGAGCAGGTTGGTCATGTAGACAGGGACATCGTTACCCACGATGGAGTAGCTTGCGCGGAACTTCACGAGGTCCACGGCTGGGCCGAGGTCGGCGAACTTGTTCAGAAGGAAGCTGGCTCCCACTGAAGGATAGAAGAATGACACATTGTCGGTGAAGGCAAGAGCCGATGACCAGTCGTTACGGGCGGTGACATCGATGAAGAGGCCTTCCTTGTAGCCGAACTGCGCGGTCGCGAACACGGCGTTAAGACGCTTCTCGGTGTTCCAGTGGCCACCCTTTCCGACAGACGACATATTCCCATAATAGTTGTTAGGGGTGAATATGTTAGGGTAGTAGACGTTACCGTTGCCAGGGGCTGTGAACTGTGTTCCCTCAGCCCAGAGATCCACGTTTCCGGTCTTGCTGTGGGTGAAGCTGGAGCCGGCGGTCACGGAGAGTGAGAAGGTGTCGTTCCAGTTGTGGTTGTAGCCGACGAGCACATCTCCGTACATCTGGTCGCTGAAGTAGCGGTTGTCCTTCATTCTGCCCATAGGGTAGAGGTCACCGGTGCTGGAGGCGTAGGCGTTGTGCACGAAGTGCTCCTCGCCTCTCTCGTAGCGGAGACGGCCCTGTACGTAGAGATCCTTGGTGATGTCCCATCTCACGCTGCCGCCGAATTCGTAGCGGTTGCGGTCAACGACCGGCTTCTGGCGGTTGAGCACCCAGTAAGGGTTGCTGTACTGCTGTTGCTTCGTGTTGGTCCAGTTCTGGACGTAGCAGCTGCGTGAGGCGTCATAGACCTCGTAGTTGTTCTTGTAGTGATCCCAGTCCTCGCCTCTCGGGAAGAGGTAGGCGCCGGTCAGAGGGTTCCAGAGGAATCCCGATGCGGACTGGTTCTCGATGTGCTGGTTGGTGAGCTTCGCGCTTGCCTCTATCTTGACGTTGTCGAGGACGGTGAAGTTGACCTTGGTGTTGAAGTTGTGGCTTCTGTACTCATTCTCAGGAGTCATGCCCTCTGAGTAGACATTGCCGTAGGAGAAGTAGGCTCCGAAAGAGTCGTTTCCGCCGGACACGGCGAATGTGTTGTTGGTCGTGAAACCTGTGCGGAAGAACTTCTTGAGATAGTTCGGCGCCTTTGAGGAGAGCTTGCTGCCCCAGCTGTAGGTGCCGTTGTCCGACATCCCGTAGTTGTTCTGGAACTTAGGAAGCACCATAGGGCTTTCTGCTGTCGTGTTGCTGGACACGGTGACGTTCACCTTGCCGGCTGCCGCTGACTTTGTCGTGATCATGATCGCTCCGTTGGCGGCCACGGCACCGTAAAGCGCTGCGGCTGACGCACCTTTAAGGAGGGTGATGGACTTGATGTCGTCAGGGTTGATCGTGGACATCACATCGCCGCCGTCCCTCTCGCCACCATAGTTGGAGGCCACCTGGGATGAGGTGATGTTCTGCATCACTGGCACACCGTCCACAACAATGAGAGGCTGGTTGCTTCCGTTGATGGACTTGTTGCCTCGGAAGAGGATCTTGGATGATCCGCCGGCTCCTGTCGAGTTAGGAGTGATGACCAGACCGGCGCTCTTTCCCTGGAGGGAGTTGATCATGTTGATGCTCTTGATGTCGTTGACATCCTTGCCGCCGACTGTCTCGGCAGCGTAGGTAAGGCTTTCCGACTGGCGGACCATACCCATGGCCGTCACCACGACTCCCTTGAGAGCTGTGGCTTCCTCGCGGATGAGAATGTCGAGTGTGGCCTGGCCGTTCCAGACGATCTCCTTGGTCTCGTATCCGATGATGGAGACGGTGATCACATCGTTGGTTTTCAGGTTGCTAAGTTTGAACTTTCCGTCAATGTCAGTGGTCTCACCCGTTGATCCACCCTTGACAAAAACGGCCGCGCCGATGACAGGGCCATTGGCGTCCTTGACTGTACCGCTGACGGATCCTGCCCTGTCCTGGGCTGCCGCCGCGGCTGAGAACGACACGAACAGAACGACGGCTGCCACTACGGTCGCCATTCCTCTGAGTGTCGAAGATTTGATTCTGTTTAACATAATTTTTTAATATTGGTTTTGTTGTGTGTTGTTGCCATCAATTATCGGCTGCCAGATTAGAGGCAGCCTTTTCTTCCGTTAAACTTTGACACGCCAAAAGTGCCGGTCAACTTAGGAAAGGCACAGATTAATGTCATAAAGGCTTCTGTATATTTATTCATTATGCAAATTAAGGTATCATTTTGTAAAAAAACAAGAGTTTTTCTTTTAAAATGATATGCTGTGACCGAATTTTGTTAACATTGTTAACGTTATCGGCTCGCTTTCAAATTTGGTGAACAAAGCGGACCTGATGCTTCCTGACACTTGGCTACGGAAGAAAGATAAGAGTGGAAGAATGAAAAGAAAATAAAGTGAAGATGAAAAAGAAAAGAGGATGACTTTTTGGGGGTCATCCTCTTGGAAGAATGTTTCGTGATTGACGTATATCTGCCAAACGTGTTGCTGTCAAATAACTATCTGGTAACTATCAGGCAACTATCTGGTGACAGTTTCGATCTTCTTACCGGCGAGGTGAAGGTCGATGGCGCAGTTGAGGCTGGTCTTCAGGGCTCCGTACCAACCGCCGGCGTCCATCATTGTGGCGGTCTGCACCTTGATGAAGTCAACGCCTGGAAGATGAACCGGTTTGCCGTCTTTGTCCACGGCCCAGTCGATGTCGAATGAGGAATTGATTTCATCCTTAGGATCGGAGTTGCAGACATAGCCGTAGTCGTACCATTGGGTCGCGCCAGGAAACATTCCGTTCATCTGAGTGTTGCTTGGCAGCTGTGTGACACCGGTGAACGTGATGGTCTTGCCCTCGTCGCTTTCCCTCAGCCAGAATGGCCATACCGGAATCGTGTTGGGCATCGAGCCGCTTGAAAGAGTCCCTGAAACTCCATTTATGGTGTAGGTGATGTAATCGTTCACCTCTTTTCCCATACTGACGGTTGTGAGGAAGTTGTCCGGACGGTTGTAGATGACGGTAAGGTTTGACAAAGTTGTTGTCTTGCCATATTCACTGCCGGCGATCTCGTACCATTCGTCCTCGTCAGGCTGTCCGTTCTGGTTGGTGTCGAAGGCGACATAGACGATTCCAGGCGCCGGGTAGGCCGTCTGGCTGGCGTAACTGCCGATGCGGAAGTCGCGCAAACCGCTGACATTCATCACGGTGTGGTCGAACTTGAACACGATGTGGCCTCCCAAAGGACCAAGGGATAGACCGGTGTTGGAAGTACTGAAATCCTTGTTGAGCTTCTCGCTGGCCTTCTCCATCGCTGATTTCTTCGTGTCGGTCATCCCGAAGAACGAATTCCCGGCTCCTACAGAGGAATACGGAGCGAGCTCAAGATCAATGACCTCGGACAGGTAAGGTGAATAGGCCTCTTTCTCCATCTCAACGTTTACTTTGGAAGTGCTGACCATAGAGATACCGCTGTCATCGGTGACGGTCAGCGAGACCTCATATTCACCGGTCTCAAGTTTGATGAAATTCAATGTGCTTCCGTTTCCGGCTGCGCTTGCCTCGGAGTCGTTCGGTCCTTTGACTGTCCAGGCGAAGATGGGGTTCTTGTCGAAGCCCGTGATCTCCGGGACGATGCCCAGAACCTTGCAGCGAGGAGTGGTGTAACTCCCGGCGAGGGACATCGAATATTCATACCCGGCCTGTGTGATGTTGATTGTCAGCTCCTTGCCGCTTTCGGCCTGAAGAAGCGTGACGCACCCTGGCTCGCGGGCCTGGGTTGTGCTGTTCTCCGCCACATTGATGACGAGGGCGGTCTGCTCGATTGTGGCCGGAGCCCATTCCGGTGCGGATTTGACCTCGTAGGCTACGTTCGTGGTGCTGCTGCCGGCGGTCTTTGTGGATGTCACAAGGATTGTCTGTGCGCATCCTTCGGCCGGAGCCGCGATGGCGCTGTCCTCAACTTTGACGGAGAACTCGTAGATGACTTCCGGCTCTTTGTCATCGTCGCAGGCGACAAAGGAGGGACAAATTGCTCCGACGAGCAGTAACGTTTTGATTGTTAAATGCTTCATAATGCTGTGTCTATGATTTGTGAATAATCGTGGAATTTGTCTATGGGAATGACGTTGAAATATTCATTGGTCAGGATTTCACACACCTTACCGCATACCCGTCGCTGCGTGGGCCTATGTCTTTTTTGATAACCGGCAATTGTTCGTACGGAGAAATGTAGACGGACAACTGGTAGGCATTTCCGATGCCTGTCGGAGCCGTGCCGGACCAGATGTTGGCGGCGAATCCGGAGTTTTTCAGGCAGCCGCCGCCGTTCCTGTAGCGCAGACCGTTGTAAGGGATCACGCCAAGAGGCGAGTAATCGGTCGTGACTCTGTCCAGACCGTTCCATATGAACTTCCCGTTCTTGTCGTAAGGCACCTGCCACCCTTCCGGGCAAGGATCGAACGGGGTCTTCGTGCGGTTCGCTCCGCACCAAAGCGTGTCACATTTCCTGACAACCACAGGCTCGTCGCCGCAGAACCAATCGTGGTACGAACTTTCTCCGAGCAGAACCTCCATCGGCTTCATCACTGACTTCGCGAATCCTGTTGTGGAAAGGTCGTGGCCAGACTTCACGGAACGGATTCCGCTTCCTCCGGACCGGGACCCTTCGGTCAGCACGTTGCCGGAGGAATCATAGATCGGTTTGCTGTCGAAATATTTATAGTCAGTGCTGTTGTCGCCCCTGAATTTCCGGTCGCCAGGGAACGGATCCTTGCGTCCCCACTGGTACATCAGTCCGCAGGCGGCCAACGAATCGGCGGTGCTGTTCCCGATCACCCAACCGTCATTCACTGCTCCAAGATTGCGATCCATGAATATGTAGTCGGCTACACCGTCCCCGTTGTTGTCCCACGAATATGTCTTGCCGTAGGAAACCTGCTCAGCATCAGGATTGTACCGAGTGACCCACACGTGCCAGCTCCAGCGGATCTCTCCCCGTATCCGAAGCCCGATGACGGCGTTGCCGATCTTGTCGGATGTCGAGACGATCATTTTTGCGGTCTCCGGCGAGTTCCCTTCGATAAGTCCGACATTGGTGATGAGACCGGGAACATCCTGCCACAGCAGTTCCGGCTCCGCTTTCTGCCCGGCAAGATCAACGTTTCCAAGCAGATCCGTGTAAAGCGACCACATTGCGTAAGCCTTTTTCACCGGAATGTCAACCGATGTTCCAGGGCGGATCATATAGCAGTTCGGTGAATATGTCGCCTTGACATACTCCTCGTTCTGATCTGGTTCCGGCTCCGGCTCAGGTGTCGGAATCGGCTCCGGATCCGGGTAGACATTCGGGTTGTCATCGTTGTGATAGACACACGAAACGCAACAGGCGGCGGCGATTAAAAATGTCAGTATGTTCTTGAATATCATTGCAAAAAGTTGATCATTGATGTTGTCCAGGTCTCACCCGCACGTGGAGGTCACGCGCCGAGAAGATCTCAGTGGAGGTCTCGCCGAGCCATCCGCAGTACTGGTTGAGTCCGGTGTAAACCCTGATGAAATCCACTCCCTGGAGGTGGACAGGCTCACGGGTGTCCGGATCGACGGCCCAGCCGATGTCAAAGCCGTTCATCCAGCCGCCGTCCCCGTCAGTGTCGTTGTTCGGATAGTTGTCGGCGTACGCCCCGTATTTGAACATATATTGAAGGTAGTACGTCCCGTTTCCCGAAACGTCCTCGGCGTTCTTGGGCAGCAGAGTTCCTCGGAAGGTCATCTTCTCCTCTGACAGCCATTCCGGCCAGTAGTCCTGGTCGTGGAACTTGTTCTTATAGACGTAGCCCGTCCGCCCGGCGTTGTCCTCCCATCTGACATATTCAATGTCGGTCAGGACCCCGTCTGCTCCCGGAACTGCGTTGTGGTCAGCGGAAGGGCGGAAGTAAGTTATTGAATATCCAAACCTTGCCGCATCGTTCGTGTACCACGGATTCTTGTCGATCTCATACCATTTGTCATCAGGCTTCCCGTTCTGGTTCTCGTCGAACATCACCATCACGATTCCCGGCTCGCAGCTTCCCGCGTCAAGTCCGTCATGGGCGGCGCTGCGGAAGGCGTTGCCGTCTATGCGGAAATCCTGCTCGCCAGGGGAGTTGACAACCGTGTGGTCGAACCCGAAGGTGACATAGCCTCCGTAGGACCCGAGAGAGACTCCGGCCCCGTAACTGCCTGCCAATGACTCCTCAACCTTCTGAATCATCGTCTTTTCGGTGTCGCCGTCCTGATAGGCAGGCATCTCGTTGATGAACTGTCCCGGAGCCGGCCGGTATTCATAGACGTGAGCGATGTACGGGCTGTACTCGACCTCCTCGTTGACCACGTGGATCGTCATCGGATGCACGATCGGATTCACGGGATCGTCAATTGTGAAGGTGACCTCATAGACTCCCGGGTAGCGCGTCAGGAACATGCAGTCCTTGCTCTCGCACAGCAGCGAGTCGGCCCCCGAAGCCGTCTTGACCGTCCAACTGTACCGCTCACCCGTGTAGGCCGGCCTCAGAGCCAAAGTCTGCATCCTCGCTACCTTGTACACATCGTCCAGCCCGAGGCTCACGTACGGAATCTCGACCTTGCACGCCGCAAGAAGCAGAATGATCAATGAATATGTCGCCAAACGTCTCATTCAGAACTCTTTTTACGATCCAGAAACACCATGTGGGCGGGGATGTCCCCGGTCCTCACACTCCATTTGTGCACTCCTTCTTTGGAGTAGCAATGCAGCACCCCGCTTGAAACGTAGTTCTTCGCGTCGGTTATGAATATGTCTCCGTTCTTTGGGTGTACGGCCAATCCGTACGGGATCACGATGTCACGCTCGGTTCCGTCAGTGATGAAGCTGCGTGAGACCATACGTTTCTGCTTTACATTGATGATGGCATAAGTCACAGTGTTCTTGGAAGTCTGGTTGCTGTACTCCACGCTGTAAACGTAGAGCGAATCGCCGTGCAGGGCCATGTTGGACGCGGGAATATTCATCGTCTCCGCCACCCTGTAGCGTCCGCCGTATGGCTCCAGCCGGTAGAGGTTGGAAGGAATGTCATCGTAATTGCCTCTGGACGAGACCCAAAGGTTGCCGTAGGCATCGGCCTTGATCCGGCTGAGGTTGATCGCCACATCTATTTTGTAGACCTGCCGCATCGACTCCAGTTCGACCACGGAGACGGTTGAATCGTAGTTCGGAGCCCGGTAGCCCCCGGAGTTCGCCACGTACGCATAGTCGTCCACAATCGCCAACTCGTCAGGCTGGTAGCCAACGGTAGCCTCTCCGACAATCTTGTAGTCACTTAGATCCACTTTAAAGACAGCCCCTTTCCGGGCGTTCGGATCCATCGCCACCGGGCCGACGTATGAGGAGACGTAGGCGTATTTCCCCCTGAACCTGATATAGCGGCAGTTCGGGATGTCTATCTGTGTGATCCTCTTGGTCGTGTAGGCGTCCATCACCTCGACCTTGTGCGAGCAGTTTATGACGGCGAACAGCTTCCCGTCGTAGATCTGGATGTCGTTCCCGACATCTCCGAGTTCCTTCACCACATCCGGATTCTTCTCGGCGAAGATTCCTCTCGCATAGACGGCCGTCCTGTAGTCCAGATAGTCCAGGTCGGCCTTGTTGCTGCCCATGTTCCCCTCGTTCAGAAGGTACATCCCGATCGGATCCGCGTCTGGCTCCGGCTCAAGGTCAAGCACGTCATATTCAGTGGGATTGACAAGCTCGATCTTCCGGCACCCAGGTGAAAGTGTCAGAAGGATGGCGGCCGCCCAAGGCAATATATTCTTGAATATATTCATTTACAAATCAATGCTGGCGGTGAACCGGAAATTGGTCTTCGGCATCGGGTAGTTCAGCACAACGTCGTAGTCCTGGCCGAAGAGGTTGTTGATCTCGGCGGTTAGCTTGAGGGTGCGTGTGCGGATGGCGAAGGATTTCTGAAGGGAAAGGTCGCTGGTGTACCACGGCTGGGTGTGGTTCCGGGGAATGTTCTCCTGCTGGTTGTAGCGCTCGCCGGTGTAGATGAAACTGTAGTTCAGGCCCCAACCTTTGTAAAAGAGCGACAGCACCGCTGAACCGCTGTGCCAAGGAATATACGGGATCTGGTTCCGGTAATATGTGTCCGCTGGGTCCGTGACATCAATCGCCTCTTGGTAGGTGTACTGGAGTCTGGCCGTGGCCTCCACCTCGCCGAAGGCCCAGACCGAATTCAGTGCCACATCCACACCTTTGATGTCCACCTCTCCGAGATTGAGCATCGTCCAGCGGAACTGCTGGCCTTTCGGGTAGGCTATGATCTTGTCAGTGATGTGGTTGTAGTAGGCATCCACGGAAGCGTCAATAGTTCGCAGAACGGACATATTCCTGAAATCCTTCGTGTACTTCAGGCCGACATTGAACTGCTCGGCATATTCTGGCTTCAGGAAGGCGTTGCCCATGTCCGTGTAGTAGAGGTCGTTGAACGTCGGCATCCTGAACATCCGTTTGTAGAACGCCCGGAGCGACAGGTCCTGCCTGCGGAACGGCTTGTAGGACAGGAAGAACGCCGGAGTGGCCACCGCCTTGTCCGGTCGCGCCTCGAACCGTTTCACCTTCTCGTGCACGAAATAGCCCAGAACGCTGGCCTGTCCCTTGATCCTACCCCATTCGAACGCTGTCGCCAGAGCGGCCATCTGCGTGTAGCGGGTAGGGTAGGGGAATGTGCCGTCGCTTTCGGTCGGCATATAGAATGTCGCGTCAAGAGTGTTCCACTGGAAGTCGTAGGAGAACGAGACCTCCCAGTTCTCCATTATATTATAGAGGTTGGCGCATGAGGCGTACAACTCCTTCTGTTTGTAGGTGTTTTTGGTCTGGATCAGTTTCGCGTCCTGGTTCTCGTAGTGGGTGTAGTCGGCGGCGTACTTGGCGTTGATCAGAGATCTGAACTTCGGTGTCCACCTGTTAGTGAAAGTTCCTTGAATGAACGAGTTCGTGTCCCAAAGCCTCTCGCCGTTGCGGAACACGTTGTTCACGATCGCCCCAGGAATGCCCCTTTCGGAGTTGTATGAATATGCCCGGACGGTCCACCGCCCTTCATTGGTTGTTCCGTGCAGCGCGGCCTCAAGCCTTGTGGCGTTGATGTCTCCGTTGTGGCGTACGGCCGTGGTGTCATAGACGATTTCACCTAATGAGTTGCGGCGGCGGTAACGGAACTTGTACTTGCCCGTGGCGTTGATCCATTCTCCGCTGAACGAGGCACTTACGGCGTCCGAGATCTTGTACTCGCTGCGGATGGACGGATTGACAAGACCGAAGGATCCCGTCTTCATCGTCGCCTTGAAATTGGCGTTCCGACCCTTCTCGAAACGAGGTCTGCGGGTGGTGATGTAGATCGTTCCGGAGGCTCCGAAGTCCTTGGCGGACTGGAATATGTCGCTTTTCTGCCCGTTGTAGAGCGAGATCTCCTCCACGTCATCGAGTGAGAAACGCCCCAGATCCACCTGCCCGTTCTGGGCGTTGCCGAGCTGGATTCCGTCATAGAAGACGGCCATGTGGTTCGTGCCCATGGACCGGATGTTCACGGTCTTCAGTCCGCCGACTCCGCCGTAGTCCTTCAGTTGTATTCCTGAAAAATAACGGATCGCATCGGCGACGGAAAAGCTGTTCAGCCTTTGCAGGTCTTCTTCCTTAAGAGTCTGTGCCGGAATGACTTCCCTGTATTTGTATTCAGCAGGAACACCGACGATCACGGCCTCCTTGATCACTTGGACACTGTCCAAAGGCACATCCTTCCGATGGACAGATGTCGTGTCACCGGAAGTCTGTGCGAAAGTCACCAGCCCGCATCCCAGGAGGCAGACCGTGACTATGAGACGGTATATTCGTTTCATAAAAATTTATGTGCGGCAGCCGCCCGTGATCCCGCAGGCAATGCCGTAAAGTTTTGTAAAGGCAGGTCTTCTGACTTGTTCCTGACGCGGCGCCTTCCCGGCTTGCAGGTGTTGATATTCATCAACTTTCGGCCAGTGGCATAAGAAAGCCGCGTCATTTTTTTTCAGGAACTCACAGCAGCGGGTACTGTCCCGGACTCGCACCGGATTCCCTTTTGATCCTTGGCCTCAAACCTGAGCCAAGGAACCTTCACGCGGCAAAGATAGCAATCCTTAAAATCATTGTCAAATCTGAGAACCTGTTTTTGATTTGTTTGAAATATTCATTGATGTGAACTGAAATGCACATCGCGGCGAAAAACTTCACCCGGACAAATTCAGACATACGCCAATTTTTCGTAAATTTGGACTATGAAAAAGTTTGTTCTTTCGGCAGTCTTGACACTGCTTTGCGCCGCGATGCTGCCGGCGCAGACCAAAATCATGTCCCACAGGGGCTTCTACGCCCATCCGGGTTCTTTTGAAAACACATTGACCAGCCTTGCCGGTGCCCAGAAACTTTGCGTGGAAAGCGTCGAGCTGGACGTGCATCTCACCACGGACGACTCGCTCGTGATCCTGCACGGCCCGATGATCCCCGGGACGAAGTACAAGGATATTCAGAAACTTGACTATGCCACCGTCAAGAGCTGCACCCTCCCGAACGGCGACCATATTCCTTCATTAAGGGAATATTTCACCCAGGCGAAGCGCACTCCGGCGCTGAAGTTGTTCCTTGAACTCAAGTCGCATCCGACTCCGGCGAGGGAAACCCAGCTGGCGGAGAAGGTCATCGCTCTCTGTGATGAAATGAATATGTACGATCAGATGTGCTTCATCTCTTTCAGCGAGCATCTCTGCGACGAGGTCCTGCGTCTGCATCCGGGTGCTGAGGTGATCCCGATCACGTCCAGGAAGACATATTCAGTGAAAGAACTCAAGGACAGGGGCTACGCCGGTGTGTCCTATAATTATAATGTGGTGATCAACTCCGCCCACTATCTGGACGAGGTGCACGCGGCCGGACTTCAGACGGTCCTCTGGCCGGTGAACAGTTATGATCTCGCCGATTTCGCGATGAGGCACGGTGTCACCTACGTCTCCACGGACCAGCCGCAGGGAATGAAACGCCTTATGGACTCAATCCGCGAGCTGAGGTGGAAACAGGAGAAGAAGTTGATCTGCTTTGACTTGGATGGAACTTTGACTCAGCACAAGACCCAGCTGACCGCAGCCAACAGGGCGGTGCTCGATACTCTTGCAAAGCGTTACGAGATCATCATGGCGGGGGCTGGCAATTGCGAGAGAATCTACAAGCAGATGGGTGAATATCCTATCACAATCCTTGGCAACTATGGCATGGCCGAAAGCCGTATTGTGGACGGCAAGTTCCAGATTGTCAGGGAGGACAAGGCGCAGGTGGACAAAAAGTTCTTCGAGAAGAGCTGCAACTATCTGCGCAAGAAATATGGTTACACCGACTTCAGCGGCGAGTCTCTTGAATATCACAAGTCCGGTATGGTGACTTTCGGACTGCTTGGCACCAAGGCCGGCAAGGAGGCCAAACTCACTTTCGATCCGGACAAGATCAAAAGACGCGCGATGTTCCCGGAGGTTAAGGAAATATTCAAGGATTATTCCGTGTTCATCGGTGGCACAACTTCGTTCGACATCACTCCTAAGCAGTACAACAAGTTGGATGCTGTGTTGCGTTATGCCGCCGAGCATGGCTACTCGTTTGACCAGATCCTGTTTGTCGGGGACGATTTCGCGGACGGTGGCAACGACAGCCAGATCCGTCTCGGCGGAATGGATTATATCCGGATTGATGATTATACGAGATTGCCAGAGAAGTTGGAATTTTTGTTCTAAACCGATAAAATCAAAAAAAATCATTGAGTTTAAGAATTGATTTCATAACTTGCGCCATCAAAATTTTTCAAGGATGTTTTCGGAAGCCCACACATATCGACAGCAGCAGTTCCAGCAGGGATTTCAGAGCCAGAATGTTCAGGTCCTGAACGATTTCGTGTGTGCCGGTCTTCCAGCCTGACGGCATATTCATTGCGGAAAAAGGATATTATGATTTAAATATTGAAGGCTGGTCTCTCGTGGATCAGCCTTCTTCCTTTTTGAAGCGGCCTTGAGGTTTGAGGATAGTTTTGATTACACAATATATAGTTAAGGAAATACACACCTTTAACAAATAGACAAATTATGAGCATTGACAGATTTGATCTGGTGAAGGAATCCTTCGAGAAGAAGGCAGTTCCGGCTGAGCGCCCTGAGGGCAAGACCTCCGACTACTACGGAGAACTGGTCTTTGACCGTCCAAAGATGCACAAGTACTTGGACGCCAAGACCCTGAACGCACTCCTTGACTGCATCGACAACGGAAAGTCCCTTGACAGGGAGACCGCTGACGGAGTCGCAAAGGGTATGAAAGAGTGGGCTATGGAGCATCACGTGACCCACGTGACCCACTGGTTCCAGCCTCTGACAGAGGGCACCGCCGAGAAGCACGACTCTCTGATCGAGTATGACGGCAAGGGTGGAGTCATAGAGACTTTTGACGGAAAGTCCCTCGCCCAGCAGGAACCGGACGCATCCTCTTTCCCCAACGGAGGCATCCGCGCCACATTCGAGGCCAGAGGCTACACGGCCTGGGATCCGACTTCCCCGGTGTTTATCATCGATGACACCCTCTGCATCCCGACCGTCTTCATCTCCTACACCGGTGAGGCCTTGGACTACAAAACCCCTCTCAAAAAGGCCCTCAAGGCCGTTTCTGATGCGGCCACCCCTATCTGCCGCCTCTTCGACAAGTCTGTCACGAAGGTATATTCCTACCTCGGATGGGAGCAGGAATATTTCCTTGTCGATGAGTCTCTCTATGCCGCGAGACCTGACCTTATGATCACCGGCCGCACCCTGATGGGGCACAACTCATCCAAAAACCAGCAGCTGGACGACCACTATTTCGGGGCTATTCCGTCCCGTGTGGCCGAGTTTATGCGTGACCTTGAGATCGCCGGACACCGTCTTGGGATTCCGCTCAAGACTAGACACAACGAGGTGGCTCCCAACCAGTTCGAGCTCGCTCCGATCTTCGGTGAGACCAACCTTGCCAACGACCAGAACCAGCTTGTGATGAACCTTATGAACAAGATCGCGCGCAAGCACGGTTTCGTGGTGCTGCTTCACGAGAAGCCTTTCGCAGGTGTGAACGGATCAGGCAAACACAACAACTGGTCGCTCGGAACCGACACAGGCACAATGCTTTTGGCTCCAGGTAAGGATGCGAAAGGTAACCTCCAGTTCGTCACATTTTTCGTGAATGTGCTCGCCGCCGTGCAGAAGCACAACGCTTTGCTGAAGGCCTCCATCGCTACCGCCACGAACGCCCATCGTCTCGGTGCCAACGAGGCACCGCCAGCAATCGTGTCAGCTTTCCTTGGCAGGACGATGACCGAGGTGCTTCACAAACTGCTTGAGGTTCCTTCCGACACTCCGATCGAGATCGCCGGGAAGAAGGGCAAGAGCGTCGGCCTTGTGGAGATTCCGGAGATATTCGTGGACAACACCGACCGCAACAGAACCTCTCCGTTCGCTTTCACCGGCAACCGTTTCGAGTTCCGCGCCGTGGGGTCGCTGGCCAACTGCGCAGGTGCGATGACCACACTGAACGCAGCTGTGGCTGAGCAGCTGATCTCTTTCAAGAAGAGTCTGGACAAGGAACTCGCCGCAGGGAAGGCCTTGAATGTGGCCATCCTGGACACCCTCAAACCGATCATCGCTTCGGTCATCAACGTTGTCTGCTTCGATGGCAACGGCTACACCGATGAGTGGAAGGCCGAGGCGAAGAGGCGTGGACTCGATGTCGAGACCAGCGTCCCTGAGATGATAAAGCAGTTCACTGCTCCTGCGTCTGTGAATATGTTCAAGGAGACAGGGGTATATTCAGAGAAAGAACTTCAGGCGCGCAACGAGGTGAAGTGGGAGACTTACAGCAAGATGATCCAGATCGAGTCGCGCGTGATGGCGAGGATGGCGATCAACCACATCATTCCGGCGGCACTTGACTACAAGTCTAAGTTACTGAAGGAGGTGGCGTTGAGCAAGGATGTCTTCGGTGGCACGGACGAGTGCAAGGAGGAGATCTACCTCATCAAGAGCATCTCGAAATATGTTGACCAGATTCGTGAGAAGGCGACAGCTATGGTCGAGGCGCGCAAGAAGGCGAATGTCCTTGAGGATGAATATGCCAAGGCAGTGGCTTACCACGAGATCGCCGAGAGTTTCCCAGCCCTCCGCCGTCCGATCGACAAGCTTGAGGAGATCGTCGATAACCGCACCTGGCCTCTCCCTAAGTACCGTGAGCTCCTGTTCATCAGTTAGTTCCCGCGTCGGTCACTGAGCAGCCTTTCGGTCACAGAACTTGTCGAAGTGGCTATGTAATCATCAAAGCACTTTTACAAAGCGGCAAAGGCGTTCAAAAATAGAAAATTCCAGAATTTTGCACGTTACCAAAATTCTGGAATTTTTATTTTCTGAACGCGGTGTTTCTTTTTGAGTGGATTCCTTAAAACTCTATTATCTATGACTTGTGTCAGCCTCTATGCCTTGTGCCAGCTGGCGGAAGATTCTTGGATGATCTCATCAACCAGAAAGGAGTCACTCATATTTTGTAGACCGTTTCTTAAATCGTTGAGATTGCTGTAGGTCTTTGAATTATAGAAAACAGCCATCGCATTCTCATCGGAAATACCTAACCTTTGGGCCAATAGAGAAATGACTCTGGCATATTTCATTTGGAGCAGGGTCTCATTTATCAAAGGATTTCCGTTCATTGCGCTTCCTCCTTTATTTCACGCGCCTCAACAAATGTCAAGTGATTATAGATAATATCCTGGTTAAGAACGCAGATCTGATTGTTAGGCTTGATTCAAAGGTCTTGAGGCCCAGGATATTGCCTGATTCTCCAAAGTTGTCAGATAGAATCCTTTGCCGAAGTCCAGATGATTCCGTCCGATATTGGCGAGCGGCTTGTCGTCTATTGATGTGAAGCCGTGAAATACTTTCATAGTTTTATGCTGAGGTTATGGCTGGAGATATAAGTCTGGATCTCATCCAATATGTATTCCTTGCTTTGTGTATGCAGGGACTCGTAACTTGGATAAAGGAAGCCTGAGATCGCTCCTATGCTGTTCAATTTATTGAATATTACAGAACCAGGCACGCCTAAGCGATCCGCAAGATTCTCAATGCAGAACACCACAAATTCCGTTGCCCGTTCTTTTTGGCTCATATTCTTTCAATTTCCGCAAACTTAATCATTATTATGGAAATTAGCAATATGATTCATTTCACTCTTCCCCGTGTCCCTCCGGGACTGTCGAAGCTCCGAAGTGCGAATCTTCAGCTTAGACTATTTGGGGCTGTGCGCTATGAATGCTTGATAATGAGCGTCTTAAGACTCTGCCTTTGGCTTGATTTAACTGAAGACGAATGTCTATTCCATTGACTATTAGGGTTTTGAACCGCACTGGCTGATACTGAGGCGGTGGCGGATATACGCCTTATAGTCAATAAATTAAACCTCTTCGTGGGGCGATATTCTGCACCACGAGAAGGCTTAATTTGTTGGCTGTCAGTGACTTGTCTGCCACGCAGTTTGTGACGGTGGTGATTCGCGAGATGAAGAAGCCGTCGCAAATCTTGAGGTAATATGCCAAGTTGAGGCCTGGCTTGCACTGGATTGGTGTTCCGCCGTTAGTTGAGCGTTATCACCTTGTATTTAGGTACAAGGGCTTTCATGATGCACCAGCCGATAAGGTAGGCGGTGGCGCAGACGCAGAAGATGATGAAGTAGCCGGCCGGTTTTCCGGTGAATCCCAAGAAGGACAGGTTGACTTGCTCGGAGTAAACGAAGAGCTCACCAGCCACTTTCTGGAGGAACATTGAGCCGAGTCCTCCCGCCATGCCGCCGATACCGGTGATGGTGGCGATGCTGGATTTCGGGAACATGTCTCCTACGGTTGAGAAGATGTTGGCGGACCAAGATTGGTGCGCGGCCGCGCCGATGCCGATCAGGATGACCGGGAACCAAGGGGATATCCTGCCAAGAGGCTGTGCGAGCAGGACGACCAGCGGCAGGAACGCGAAGATCAGCATCGCCTTCATCCTGGCCGCGTACGGATCGAACGCCTCTCCCTTCTTCATCGCCTTATTGATGAATATGGTAGGAAGCTTTCCGCCGTAGATCGAAAGCATCGTTATGGCATAGAGAGTGAATATCAATGCCATACCCATCGGGTCGCTGGTCTTGATCCCGAACTGTGTGTTCAGATAGGACGGGGTCCAGAACAGGAAGAACCACCAGACTCCGTCGGTCATAAACTTTCCGACGGCGAACGCCCAGGTCTGCTTGTACTTGAGGCAGTCCTTGAAACCGATCTTCTTCCCGGTTCCGTTGTCGGTCGCCTTCTCGTTGTCAAGTTCCTTGTCCTGCTCGATGTAGGCCAGCTCTTCCTTGCTCACGTGCTTGGAAGCCTCAGGCTTGTCGTAGAGGAACACCCAGAATCCCATCCAGACGAAGCCCAGGGCTCCGATGATGATGAACGAGACCTCCCAACCGAAGTTCTTCGCGAGAACCGGGATGGTGAGCGGGGCGAACAGCGCTCCGATAGAAGCGCCGGCATTGAATATGGACGTGGCGAAAGCCCTGTCTTTCTTAGGGAAATATTCAGCCGTGGTCTTGATGGCGGCAGGAAAGTTGCCGGCTTCTCCAAGGGCCAGGATGCTTCGGGCGACAAGGAAACAATACATGCTGATTGTGGATATGAGAACCGCTGTGTCACCTGTGGCTTGAACCAGTTCGGCCGCCGTGTGCAGTCCTACGATATTTTCTGTCACGACCCCGCATAAGGCATGGGCGCATGCACCGGCCGACCACACTCCGATTGACCACAGGTAGCCTTTCTTGGTGCCCATCCAGTCAACGACACGGCCCGCGAACAGCATGCAGATCGCATATATGATCGAGAACAGGGACGTGATCGTGCCGTAGTGCGATTCATTCCAATGGAACTCCGGTTTGATGAACTCGTCCCATGTCAGGGAAAGTACTTGTCTGTCAAGATAATTCACGGCTGTCGCGAGGAAAAGCATCGCACAGATCACCCATCTGAAATTGGTCTTAGTCTTACTTGTCATTTTTTTGTTACCGAAAACGTTTTTGCAAAGATATAGGCTTTTTGCAAAAACGGTGGTGTACTTGGGAAAATATTATCAAAAAATCGAGTCCGGAATCATTTTTTTCGGGATCTGGCAGGGAAAACTGTTCTTGGGCATGTGGTCTGAAGGCAGGCTGATTCGGCAGGAGGCAACGGAAGTCCTACAGCAGCGGAGCGAACAACCTCATGAAACTTTCGATGATGCGGCAGTACCACGGACGGGCGTTCCATGCCTCCAAAGTCAACTCATGGCATTGCCTGAGGTCGTACATGAATATTCCTTTGTTCATCAGGGCGGTCTCCTCATCGTAGATGTAGGAGTTGACCTCGTAGTTGATGGCGAAACTACGGAAGTCCAGATTCGCTGAGCCGATGCTGGAGAGGTAATCGTCACAGACAAAGGTCTTTGCGTGAATGAACTCTCCCTTTCGCAGGAATATTCTTACTCCGGCTTGCAGGGCCTCTTCGTAGTAGGCTCTGTTGGCGGGACGCATCAGCAGGTTGTCGGCCACTTCCGGGAGCATCAGACGGACATCGACCCCGCATAGGGCCGCGGTTTTGAGAGCGTCCATAACCGGCTCTGTGGGAACGAAGTACGGAGTCTGAAGGTAGATGTACTTCTGGGCGTGCTGGAGAGCCCATTCGTAACTCAGCTGGAGGATCGGCAGTGGAAGGTCCGGCTCGTCAGGGACGATCTGGACCAGTTTGTTCCTGAGCGTCTGGTGGGTTGCCCGGAAGTCTATTTCTTGTTCGGTTGACAGATCGTTATCTCCGGTCGCTGATCCTGTTTCCCTGGTCGCTGAGCCTGTCGAAGCGACACTGTTCAATGCTTTGTGTTCCCGCGCGGTCACATCTACAGACTCAGTGACCGTCTTCTTCGCCATCGGGTAAAACTCGATCATCTCCTTGTCGATCGTCCCGCCGCCTGTCAACCAGGAGTCCAGAAAAGTGTACTGGAGAACGGCCACGGCGTCGCCCGTTAAGCGCATGTGCGTGTCCCTCCACTGACGGAAATAATGATCGTTTATATTCATCCCTCCCGTGTAGCCGATCTTCCCGTCGATCACCACTATCTTCCTGTGGTTCCGGTAATTGAGTTTCGTGGCCAGATCCAGGACATGCATCCTTGGGTTGGTGAACTTCACAACTTCGACCCCGGCTTTCCTCATGTTGTTGTAGTATGCCGAAGCTATCGGGAAATTGGCGATGTTCTCGTACAGAAAACGAACCTTGACCCCTTCCCTTGCCTTCTGCATCAGAAGACGCTTGATCGCCTTGCTGCCCTTGTCGTTGCCGAAATGGAAATATTCAATGTGGATTGAATCTTTGGCCGCCAGAATGTCCTCGCGGAGCAGGTCGAATTTCCGCTGTCCGCTCGTGATGATCTCCACATCGTTGCCTGATGTGACGGATGGGTAGCTTTCCGCCCCGAGAAGTTTCGCCAGCGGCCGGAACTCCTCACGGATGGCTGATTCGTTGTCGTGACCGAAGAGGATTCTGTTCAGTTCCGGAGTGGTTCCGGCCTCGAATATGTCCCTGTACCTTTGATGCCGGCGGTTGAAGATCCAGTGATGCCGGTAGTTGATGCCGAACATCAGGTAGAGGACCAGTCCGACCACAGGAAGCACGGCGATGACGAGCAGCCACGCGAACTTCCTTCCTGAATCTCCCCGGTCAATCAATATGATTGTGAAGACGCTGAGAATCAGGAGTATGTATAACACTGTGAGAATCCACTGCAACATAGACCGCCGTTAAGCCAGTTTGCCGATCAAGGTCGCCGATGTGCAGGAGAGCACCTTGACATCCACATAATCTCCGGCCTTGTGTCCCTTGCCCGGGAATACGCACATCTTGTTGCTGCCGGAGCGGCCGCAGAGCTCTTCAGGATTCTTCTTTGACGGCCCTTCCACAAGAACCCTGAAAGTCTTGCCGATGTCATTCTGGTTGCTCTTCAGGCTCAGCTCGCTCTGCAGGGCGATGATCTCGTTCAGCCTTCTGGTCTTGACATCGAGCGGAACATCGTCAGGATAATGCCTTGCGGCGAGTGTCCCCGGTCTCTCGGAGTAGTAGAACATATAGGCGTAGTCGAACCCGACCTTACGGAACAGTTCAAGTGTCTGCTGATGGTCCTCCTCTGTCTCGGAGCAGAATCCGGCGATCACGTCCGTGGTGATTCCGCAGCCCGGCAGAACCTCCCGGATCATCGCCACACGCTCAAGATACCACTCTGCGGTGTAGCGTCTCCTCATCTTCTCCAAAAGCCTGTCGCTGCCCGACTGGACCGGCAGATGAATATGATTGCAGATGTTGTCGTACCTTGCCATCGTCTCGATCAACTCGTCACTGATGTCCTTGGGATGATTGGTGGCGAAACGCACTCTCAGCTCAGGGCTGATCCGGGCGACCATCTCCAACAGTTTCGGAAAGTCACATCCTTCCCCCTCCGCCGGTTTCCAGTTGTAGGAATCCACGTTCTGACCGAGCAGGGTGACTTCCTTGTACCCTTTGCTGAAAACGTCACGGGCCTCATCCACAATGGTTTGAGGATCTCGGCTTCTTTCCGCGCCCCTGGTGTAAGGAACCACGCAATACGAGCAGACATTGTTGCATCCCCTCATGATCGAGATGAACGCTGAGACCCCGTTCCTGTCTGTCCTGACCGGCACGATGTCGGCGTAAGTCTCTTCGTGTGAGAGCATCACGTTGATCTGCGGCTTGTCCGGCGCGATGTCCCGGAGCAGCGTCGGAAGCGTCCTGTAGGAGTCCGGACCGGCGACAAGGTCCACTTTGTGCGTGTCCAACAGCTTGTCTTTCAGCCTTTCGGCCATGCATCCGACAATCCCCACCACGACGCCGGATCTTTTTTCCTTCTGTTTGTGGAACACCTCGATGCGCCCCCATATCCTTTGCTCGGCGTTGTCCCTGACCGAGCACGTGTTCGCGAGAATCACGTCCGCGTCGTCCATTGACTCAGTCCGTTCATACCCCTCTTTCCCGAGAATCGAGAAAATCACCTCCGAATCGCCGACATTCATCTGGCAACCGTAAGTCTCTATGTAAATCTTCTTGCTCATTCGTAATAACTGTCTTGACGCAAAGATAGATAATTATCCTTGAATAATGACTTGATGACGTTCATCAAATCCATCGTGGCATGTTTTTTATGGAAGTATGGCTATTCTGGCAAATCCATTCGATAATGCTTATTATGGATTTTTCATTATCTTTGTGGAAACAGTGTTGACAAGATGAAGACATTCAAGAAAACAATATTCGGCATTCTCATCGTTTCGCTGGCCTGTGCCATCCTTTCCGGATGCTCCGGTCTGTCCAAGGTCAAAGACATAAAGGTGACCTCGTGCGGCCTGGAGTCATATTCATTGAAAGGCCTGCGTTCGATAGACGCGGTGCTCGCGGTCGGGATTGACAATCCGACATTCGCGTTCAAGGTGATGGATGTCAGCGGGACAGTGAAGTACAACGGAGAGGATTTCGCGACCTACACGGCGGACACGATCAGCGTGGACAAGAGATGCTCGAAGGTCTATGACCTGCCTTGCACGGCGACCCTGAACGATGGCGTGAGCCTTATGAAACTGATGCAGATCGTGAAGAAGGGCAGTCTGGAGGGCTTCACCACGGATGTGACCGCGACCGTTAAACTCAAGAGCGGAGCGGGCACCACCATGAAATTCAAGAATATCGACCTTAATCAAATGACTGAATAGATTTATGAATATTCCGGTTCGTAAAATCCTGACGATCACATTGTTCCTTCTCGCCTCCGTGTCGACGGCCCTTGCCCAAGGCACAACCGAGAAGCGTGATTCCGTCATCTATCGGCAAAGCGCGGCGATGGACTCCACATTGGTGGGAAAGAATATATTCAACCTCCTTTCCGGTTATGGCGGAGGGGATTCAAAGGTGACCGTGCATCAGTCTCAGCGCATTCTGAACGCTTTCGAGTCACATGTGGCCGCTAATTCCTCAAGGACTTCCACCGGATTCAGAGTCCGGATATTCAATGACAACAAGCAGACTTCGAGGAATGATTCCGAAGCGGCTTTGGAGCGTTTCAAGGGGATGTTCCCCGGCGTTTCGGCCTATCGGACATATTCCAATCCTTTCTTCAGGGTGACAGTCGGGGATTTCCGCACCAAGTCCGAGGCCATGCGGCTTCTTCAGCAGGTCAAAGGGGCTTTCCCGACCGCTTTCATAGTAAGGGAGACAATCGGTTATCCTGTGGTTGACCGGTTCCATTCCTACACAGTCGAGACCGTTAATCAGGAATAAACTATGCTCAAGCAAGGACTAGAACTCAAACAGACTCAGAAACTTTCCCCGCTTCAGATTCAGACGATCAAGCTCATCGAGCTGCCGATTCAGGAACTGGAGCAGAAGGTCAAGTCTGAGTTGGAGGACAATCCGGTGCTTGACGATTCTCCGGCTCCGGAAAAGAACGAGGACAATGATGAGCCTAAGGACATCTCCATCGATGAGATCGACGAGAACGATCCGATTCCCGCGTACAAGCTTCATGTGAACAACTATGGTAAGGACGAGCGTCCTCAGTACAGCACGTTCTCTGTCAAGGAGAGTTTCACGCAGAGCCTGATGGAACAGCTTGGCTACCGGAATCTGTCAAAGCATGCGCATGATGTCGCTGCATTCATAATAGGAAGCCTTGACAGTGACGGCTATCTTCGCAGGGACATAGACAGCATAGTGGATGATCTTGCTTTCAGGGCGAACATCGAATCCAGCCCGGAGGAGGTCTTGAATATGTTGAAGGTGATTCAGGAGTTCGAGCCGGCAGGGGTCGGAGCAAGGGATCTGCGCGAGTGCCTGCTCCTTCAGCTGAGGGCTCAGAAGCAGACGAAGACTGTGCAGACCGCCGAGAGCATTCTCACTGACTATTTCGCGGAGTTCTCAAACAGGCATTTCCAGAAGATCATCACGAAACTTGGACTGAGCGAGGAGGAGATGAAGGCCGTCATGGCTAAGATCGTCAAGCTGAACCCGGCTCCGGGAGGCCAGATTGATGATTCCTACAACGATCAGGCTCAGCAGATTGTGCCGGATTTCGTGCTGGACATTGTGGACGGAGAGTTGAAACTGTCGATGCCTCGTTTCAATATTCCTGAAATCCGTGTGAATCGCAAGTACGCTGAGCTTCTTGTCGAGGCTCAGGGGTCTTCGGACAGGCAGAAGAAGGAGGCGGCCACGTTTGTGAAGCAGAAGCTGGATTCGGCAAAGTGGTTTGTGGAGGCTCTCAAGCAGCGCTACAACACGTTGGAGAGCACGATGAAGGCCATCATCGAGTACCAGCATGACTATTTCATGGACGGGGACGAGTCTCATCTCAAGCCGATGGTCCTGAAGGATATAGCAGAGAGGACCGGCTTTGACATCTCGACGATCTCAAGGGTTGTGAACAGCAAGTACATCGAGACACATTTCGGAATCTATCCGTTGAAGTATTTCTTTTCGGAGGGGCTTGAGAACCAGGATGGCGAGGAGGTGTCCACTCGTGAGTTGAAGAAGGCTTTGCGGGAGTGTGTGGATGCTGAGGACAAGCGTAAGCCTCTGACAGATGATCAGTTGGTGGCCGAGATGAACAAGCGTGGCTATAAGGTCGCTCGCCGCACGATCGCCAAGTACCGTGACCAGCTTGACATTCCTAAGGCTCGGCTCAGAAAGGAACTGTAATTGTAACTGAATATGTAGCCGTGGTCGCTGAGCCCGTCGAGGTGACCGGCAAGGATTTAGGTCAGGCCGCGTCAGACAAAAAAGATTCCGCAACCTACGCTTCGCGCCCTATCCGGGTGAATGGTTGCGGAATCTTTTTTCGTCTGACGCTCTTCGCACAGGACCTTCTCCCCATAGTATTGAAAGAACTTTAATGGACTACGGAGCGTAGCGACGCAAGGGGTTTGGGGAGACCGCTCCCCAATGCCCCACCGGGGCTGTCCCGAAGGGACTGGGGGTGAAAGGAAAGCGCACGCAGTGCGTAGCGACGCAAGGGGTTTGGGGAGACCGCTCCCCAATGCCCCACCGGGGCTG